>Ga0123352_10021937_pt1 | contig 10178 bp, 9 predicted proteins | sample TergutLab28metaG_FD_89700 | JGI IMG/M metagenome (GOLD analysis project Ga0123352, IMG submission 89700) | Labiotermes labralis P1 segment gut microbial communities from Petit-Saut dam, French Guiana - Lab288 P1 | ecosystem: Host-associated > Arthropoda: Insects > Digestive system > Gut ...
CTACTACCACCAATATTATCAATGTTAATAGTACGACTACCACCACTACTACTACCAGTACTATCAGAACTACTACTACTACTACTACCACTCCTACTACTGCTCCTGGTACTACTACCAATACTACCAGAACTACTATTACCACTACCACTCCTACTACTACTATCAGCACTACTACTACCATTACTACCCTACTACGACTACTACCACTACTACTACTACTACCAATACCACTACTACTGCTACCACCACCACCACCACTACTACTACCAATAAACCATCACCACTACCACAACCTACTACCGCCACCACTACTACTACTACTACTACTATCGCCACCACTACTACTACTACTACTTCTACTACCAATACTGCCAGAACTACTACTACCACTACACTCCTACTTTCATCACTACTACCGTTACTACCACTACCACAACTACTACCACTAATAGTACCAATACCACCACTACTACTACCACCACCACCACTATTACTACTACTACTATTTACGGGAGCAGCGATAGTGCGTCTGACTTCGGAAGGTACGTGTTTCACTCAAGTTTACGCGTTTCCTCTGTAGAGGCAGCTGATATCCTGACTGACATTTGTACTAGGTTTATTTCTTAGTCAATCGACATGAATGCCAGAATGGCTGTTCTTGGAGCAGGCCACAGATGCATCTTTCTCTTGCTCTTGCAGTGTGTCTGAACTGCCATTCGTTGCGACATTGCGACGCACTTTTTATTTAGTGGATCACCGTTGAATAACCTACACCTGCTGGTGCTGTAATCCCTCGATGTGCGAGTTTAATTACTTCCCCGAAGACTGCTATTAAGGCGGACACTCATGAAACGAAAACGGATTTCTCATTACTTCCCAAGCCATAAAATTTAATTGGCTCTCATGAACAAAAATGTTTCCACAGACATACACAATTTCACCATCACACAACATAGAGGGGATAAAAACACTAGTGGTCAGTTACATTACCTAAGAAACATTTTTATGCATAAGCGTAGGCACAAACAGTAGTTTTATAACTACCGTTAGTGGAAAATACATCCAAAATGTTTGCCATCTTTACGATAAATATGATACACAACAGTTTTCAAGATCCAGTCAATGCAAGATGATAATCACGGAGAAATCCGAACCTAACAACAAGGCAACGAGAACGACGAGAGGCACAACGATGCTGCTGCTTCTGCGCAGACCGCATACCGTGACGTTCTGCGCATTCGAGAATGTTCGATAACAGACGACATCCGAGAAGGGACGCTGGTAACAACAATCGATTTGCGAGAGGAATGAGTTCGTATAGGCGAAAACTAGCTTTCCGATTTAAAAAAACCTTTAATATGTGCATCTTATATAGGCGAAAGTTCCTAAACAGGCTGCTTGTGTACCGACGGATTACTGTACTACTACTGCTACTACTAGTGGTAGTAGTAGTAGTAGTAGTCGAAGTACTACTACCGCCTCCGCCACCAACAACAACAACGACGACGACGAGAAGAAGAAGAAGAAGAAGAAGAAGAAGAAGAAGAAGAACTTTATTCTTACTAGTATGTACTGGTGGAATTACTAACGCACTACTTCCATTCTGTGTTCGTGAGGAGTCAGCAAAACAAGTGGGGCACGAGCAACACGACGAAGTCTTGTAGTTACACTTTTCAGAGCCTCGCTGTTGAATCTCTAATGAGAGACAAAACTGTCCCAGCGGGCCGTGTGACAAGGCAGAGGTTGACTGCCACTTTGTCACGCCCCTCCTACATGACTCCGGTTACAGTCGATACTAATAGCACGCCTAATTAGAGTTCCTCTGACGTGTTCCAATGGCAGGACTTTAAAACCATCAGAGACAGCAGTGTGAAACCTGATTATTCCAACAATTTGCTCAGATTACATGAAATTCATTTCCATGCATGTAATGGAACGATGTAGCGCTTTGTACTCCCATCTGATCGACATGATCTACAACAGACTAACTGCAGAGAGCAGAGTTCTTCCATCGAACCAAATCGGTCCTCAGCTAGTCAAGAAATTCCCTCCATTTTGTGGAACCCGAAGATTCATAACCGCTTTCACAAGCGCCAGCCGCCATCCCATAGCCTGAGCCAGAGTAATCCAGTCCATGCCTCCCCATCCCACTTCCTGAAGATACATTTAATATTATCCTCTCATCTACGCCTAGGTCTTCTGAATGGTCTCCTTCCCTCGGGACTCCCCACCAAAATCCCTGCAACAGACTAATATCGATTCTATCAACCTGGATGCAGATACCCAAAAAATTGATTTACTAAAGATTCTGCAGTTGAGCATAGCAAACTGTGTAATACAGCTTTATTGAACTTTACGTAGTTGTATGTTACAGCCATGATCAGTGGGTTCCTGTCACCACGGCATGGCGCGTCCGCAGGTTGCGGATGGAGGAACGGCCTCCAGTATGGTGGGTAGCTGCTAATATTTTGAATAAGCAGTTCCGGACAACAGACAAGGAGTGGTCCTCCGGGGGTTGGGCGAGATGCTGACATCTACGGAGCATGAACACGTGTCTCGGACCTGGACACGTGGTGGGCGCTTGTGATTGGGGTAATGAACCTTCGGATCCCATAAAATGCAGGGAATTTCTTGACTAGCTGAGAACCGGTTATTTTCTGATGGACTCTGATCCATGGAATAAGTAAGTAAGTAAGTACGTACGTATTATTGCGGTAAATCAGTGTGCAAGTGGCTTGAAAACTCAAGTTATGTGGATTAAATTCTAATGTGCCTCTTTTATTGCCCGTTTAACGAACCGTTTGTATATTCCGCAGGAATTATAAACTGAAAGTCCAACACAGTTAACACAAAATACCGCCGATCGACTCGACTGTGAACCGATTCATTCCTAAACAGCTTACTGCAATGAATTTTCTTAAGCAGTACACGTCTGTGTCACATTATTAGCGAATCCGTTTTCGGGTTTGCAAGTGGATATTTCCCATGAAGTTTACCCCATCAAAATTTTGGATGTGTGTCTCTCCATCACGCCTACTTGCTTAGTCCATCGTAAATCCCGTCTGATTTATCCTTAATATCCTATGACAGGAATACGTATCCTGTAATTCCTCTTAATTTTTTGGGTTTCCTGCTCTGTTGTTCTCTCTTTGGTAATTTCGCATGTGAATTGCTTGTTTAGCTCGGTCTGTCACTATATCGTGCGTGATGGATTGATTGATTAATTAATTGATTAATATATATATATATATGTGCGAAGTATTTTTTATTTGTGAGTAGATGTTGGTTTTAAAGACGGCGGTCATACCCTGTTTTGAGTCATCCTGATATTCGCCTCGAAAATTAGTGGAATATTGCGAAAAGTGTCGGCCAGGATTCGAACCGAGTAATTTACCTATCTAAGACAAATGTCGTATGTGAATTTGCAAGCATTTTATTAACTCTTTAAAGTGTTATTAGGCTTAACTAGGCGAGGTGTGTGAGCGTCAGCTGTTTTAGCGTTGACATCAACTGTACCACTAACATGAAGTTTAATAATAATTTTTTTCTATAGCAAATCCAACCAGATGCACAATTTCTCAATTTATTTTGGAACAGTACACTATACATATTTCAGACGGTCTCTCCGTCCATCATCAGGAGTTTAAGACTGTATATGCAGCACCAGGTATATGTTATGCAGGTTCTGGTGGCTGCCTGCACCAGAAACTGAGTGACATATACCTATTGCTGCATATACAGTCTTAAACTCCTGATGATGGACGGAGAGACCGTCCGAAACATGTAGAGTGTACTGTTCCAAAATAAATTGAGAAATTGTGCATCTGGTTGGATTTACTATAAAAACATATCACGATGCACGGTCCCATGTACGTTAAATTTAATTTTAGCATTAAGAGTAACATTAATATTAGCAACATAACATTAACATTAACATTGTGCCCACACTGTATGTGTTTATGTGATTCGTACATTTACCACAATAAACAGCTGTTATTTTCCTACACAGCGTCAAGTAATTCAACTTTGCGTTGGATACATTGTTTTGTGTGCTGATAGAAACTTGAGTTTTTTAATACTGCGAGAATTTATATGAAAGCTGTTTTAGAAAAGGTTAGTCTGCAGCTGATTGCTTCAGCTTTCGTGTATCATCGTCATTATTCTCACGGTAAGAAGTTACTGTGTCTCTGCAAATCGGACTTGTGGCAGCTGAAAATTTGTACATTAGCTGTTCAGTGTACGATGGAGATCAGTCAGTCAAAGGAATACAGAGACCATATTTTGTTAAGTAATGAATAATTCAAAGGGCACTCTTTAATATTAGCCCTTAACATAACTGCAATGTCCTTAGTCTCTGACCAGAACTGTGCGATGTGTTGTTAGTGAAAAAGAATAGTTTATTATAAGGTTTTGTAAGTTTAAGCGGGCAACATAGTTTGTTTGGTAATGCTACGACCAAAATAACACAGTCCCGTGGAACTGATGTGATGTATCGAACACACTTATGTAACTACTGAAAGTGTATTGGGTGCCACAATAAATCCTGACTCTGAGAGAGACCTTGCCCACTTTTGTGATAGTCGGAACTTGTAAATCTTCACAGAGTTATTTATTGCTTCCGTAGTACGTAAAACTTAATTTAATTAAAATACATGATGGATGTTCGAGTCCTATTTCAAGGCTGTGGTTCCCCCGTTCTAATGAAGAAGTATGGAACATCTTTTAGGCTAATACATATTTGTCCTTACAAAACAAGTTAACTTATAGAAAAATGGCTCCCATAGGTCTACTAGTTTAGAAACATTTTTTATTTAATTCTCTCTGTTGGCTAAAAGCTCAAACCCTGTTGTTATTTATGTTAAGAGCCGCATCTTGAACACTTGATTTGTTTTCTGTTGCATGAAGCAACTGGATATGATAAACAGTAAAACAGCGTAAAACGGAACGTCATTGGAATGTTCGTAGCCTCTATCTTTTATTCATGTTCGTAAAACATCCAGATTGTTTAGCAGCAAAGCGTCATGTTATTGCTAATGCTCAGTTCCTTGTTAACTGCAATTCAAAAAGTTTGTAAGATTTGAGGTTCCCGTGACAGATTACGATCTTTTGGGATGTGACGTCATATTCGTAAATTTTGACGTTTTGCTGACCGTGCATCTCGGTATATTTATCTCAGTAATTAACCAACTTGATGCACAACATTTTTGTTTTTCAGTAAGTTTATTTCATGCCTCTACATGTTTCGAGCACATGTGCTCATCATCAGGAGGTCAAAATTGGTGTGATGATACCAGAGGCTGTGTAATGCAATTTTGACCTCCTCATGATGAGCACATGTGCTCGAAACATGTAGAGGCATGAAATGAACTTATTGTAAAACTTTTGTTTTACAATAAGTTGGTTAATTACTGAGATAAATATTCGTAGTTTGGTCTGCTCCATATCAACATGCCAGAGGAACCTGGTTGTACATTCAAACGTCTGTTCTAAAGATGGTTATTGCCACTTTCTACACAATGAGAATAAGAGTTTAAAAACATATTTTAAAGTCTTACAGTTGATGTACTATACATTATTTTTACTTTTTAATACAGCTTATATCTGTTATTTTTTATTTTTTTCAATCTTTTAAAAGTTACAAACAGTTATACAATTTTCTTTGGCCATTTGTAATTATACTACACCCTTATACGATTTATGTACATTTATAACGTATTTTTAATGTAAAACGGAGATATCACAAACTTTAAGTTACATGCAGTTTCTGTATATTTTCGTGTTCTTATGTAATGTCCTGTTGATGTCCCATTTTTAGACCCGAAACCAGTCGCCAAGTAAAATACGATTATAAAGCCGTGTGTTGCATGCGATGGAAAATATTAAAGTCTGTTTGTGAGTGGTACACTAACGGGGGTGTTTCCTACAAATAATAATGCTTTTATGTACATTTGTATTTTTAAGTACCCAGTTTGAATCTCCGTGTGGTTACTAGCTGTTCTGACTGACGTTTTCTATGAATTTCGTTAGTATCACCAGGAAATTCTGGAAGAGGATTACGAAGTATATTGTAGCTGGCTCAAGCACAAATAGTACCAGCAAAGCTTTTTCAGATGCCGGTAGCCACGGTCAGTGTTAAGCGAGAACCGCGGATATAAAAGTGAAGGTTTCGCAGAAGCAGGTCGGGTGCTGAGTGAATCTAGAATGGTGCACGGTGTTGAGATGCGGAGTGTTGACTGTGGGTGGATACAGTGGGGTTATTAAAAAAATAACGGGTTCCCAGATGTGCAATAAAGAACGTGGCTGACTTAGAATTAGGAACAGGCAGCATTGGAAGAAAGATATTGTGTGTGTGTGTGTGTGTGTGTGTGTGTGATAATGATACTACATCTGTGTGGTCAGGATAGAGTACGAAATGGTTACGAGTGGCAGGTGAAGAAATATAAAAATTAGGTTTAGAATATATCTTGGAGAGTCTTTCAGAGAATAATATAAATTGGATACGCAAAGTAACTCAAGAAACATGTAACGACATGCAAGTACAAAACTCATTAACGGACATCAATCCATAGAATTCTTTGCTATATTATTGCGAATTAGAACAATAGTGGGATAAAGAGACTTAAGTGTTTTGCTGTACGGTAGAAGAAACGGTAAGGGTGGAACTGTGTGGAGTTGGAAGTTGCCGGGGATGAGCAGTGGTTGGGTGTGAACGTGACTGTAGCCTGTTGGAAAGAAGTACAACTGTGCAAATGAAACTGAGACAAAAAGTGTTGGGATAATACTGATTTAAAATTAACGCAAGTCGGAAAACAAAGCCATTAGGACACGGACGTTACTGAAGGCTACGGACGAATAGAAAGAGAAATTAAAAATATTTTTGGGGGAGAAGAGAAGGGCTAGTAGTATTGTGGGGTGTGAGCAGTTAAAAATGAGTTGACCAGTGCAAATAAGTTGATATTTAGGGAATTTGTGTTTATCAAGAACGGGCGCTTATGGATGTAAAGAACTAATCACAGTGCAGTAAGTAGTCTTGAGTGTAGTTGGGCAGTTTGCGTATTTGTGTGGCACTTTTAAAAATATTTTTTTCCTTTATTCTTCATTTCTTTTTGTCTCTTTTTGTTTAATTCTTTCAGTCTGTCTTGTTCCGTCTCTCGTTTCTCCTTTCTGTACATCTTACTGATTGTGCTGTATTTCGCAACTTGTTCTTCAGTTTGAGCACGATTCTCTACAGCCATTTTCTGGCAGAAGGTTTTTTTTTTTGTCCAGTTTAAATATCCTCGTTGTTACCAGTAATTCTCTCTCACCCCACTCCACACGCAAAATAATTGGACCGTACCCCTGTGTTACGTCACTGACTTCGAAATACCGTGGACTGATCGTCGTGGGAAGCTGAGTGGTCGGAATGGCGTCGGTAAAACATTTCGGAAGTAACGGCCCCTCTCCCTACGCCCATATGTTTTGTCTGTAACACGAGAACAAAGTTTAAACTACACTTTTTAAGGAGTCCTTACCACCCTACCCTCTCCTGTACTCTAAACGCTACCATGTGGGTTTTACGATCTCATTGCATGTAATTTATTATAATTTTTTGTTCCTGTTTCCAAGCGCGAAACTTTACACTTCTGTCCGTACTGAGCAAAGCAACATTGCTTGCATTTTTAATCCGTATGCTCGTCTTCCATCCATATGTCATCTGCCCTATTCTCTGCGGCACACTGTGTTTTCTCTTCCAGTAGCATCCGTCCAGTTGTTCCAAACGCCCTGCCGTATGTTCGTTTAATTCAATGCAAACCGCTGTGATGGGACTGTAATTTACCTGCGTTTACCATCCAGATAGGACTAATTCAATCATTACTGAAAGTACTTCACCCTGTTTCTGTCCTCCGGTTTGTAGCAGTTACGTTGCTGACAGAGCCGCTGTCAGTTTGATTCATTCAAACCCGTCAACACAACAACATGCTATTTTAATGTTGTCGTCTCTTATATTCCTTTACTTTTCTACCGCCTTTCTAGTATACTTGCCCATCATCGGGGGATTTTTTTTTCTATAAAAGGAAAAATTAAGCATTCCAGTTTTATTTGTTGCATGTGCCGTACGTAAAATATAAAAGTGACTCTCTTCCCCTGTATGATTCACAAGAATGTAAATCATACATTTAAAAACTAAAAATTAATTACCATATTTTATAAGCATTAATTGCATTTTAGTTTACGCTGTCTCAGAACTTAAGTATATCGTTTATATTACGTAGCACTTCAAAATGTAATTTCCAAGCACATAGATTACGCCTTAATTTACGGGGTCACATTGGCCCTCGTGTAGGAGCACTTTGTTCAGAATAGTTGCCAAGAGTGGACACACATTCCTGGAACTGCAGTCTTTGTCATCTCCATTTACTTGGGACACACTTACTTAAGCCGGGAAAATAACAGGATGCTTATGAAGCATTCAGTGGCATTTGTTCGACAGTACTGTCGACAAAGTGAGCTCACAGCGGAAGAGAAATTATGCAACATAATACAATATAATATTATATATACAATATAAATCGTCCAGTTTCATTTTGTTGCCCTGGAAATTTTGTGGTCCTTTTTTTCAGGAAGTAAGTGGATCGATCTGTGCATAGATCGTTGCGTGTAAAAGTAGCTAAAAACAATAAACATTCCTAGTGCAAACAGGCTGGAAACCCAAGAAGTAAGAAAGCCTCTCGAAGGCCTGGAAGAGGGTAGGAAAATAACTGTGTTTAGAAAAATAGAGTGTGATTGTGCTATTGATTCAATTGGCTTTGGATAGAGTTCAGTAGTTTGCTTTTTGAACATGGAAATTAACATTTGGATGCTTAAAAGCGCCGAGGTTCTTCACCAGCTGAGTAACTCTTCACTTCTCCAGGAAGAAGTACATAGGGAAGTTAGCACTAACCTTTAACTGTCAGTTCTGATGGCCGCGCCTTCTAGGCACGCAGAGCGTCCTTCCTTCAATCTGATCCTGTGCCTAATGCAGGGCTGGGGAACCTTTTTGAGGATGCGTGCCCAAATTGTCTACAAATGTCGAAGAAATCCTTTCGCGTGCCTTGGAAATATTGAAGAACAAAATAAGGTCTTGGAATCTGCCATAATTATTAGTAATTACCGCATTATTATCATTAAAGCTTATTATAATTATATAATTATTGCATAATATAATTATTATATTTATAGCAAAAACCTCCTCGAGGATTGCGATAGAGAAGAAAATGGGAGAGCAATTGGGCTGTTATCACTTCCTGTTTAAAAAGAAGATTGTAAAACGTTTTGTCCAGTGTCACGTATTCGCCCAGTCACTGCGAGGCCGGCCTCCCATTGCTAAATATCCAGTCAACACTTCGCATTGTTTCCGATTTGTGTAAAAATATTTCACTCGCAGTATTATGTGGTAGCACCGGTAATTCATATACAGTCTCTACGCAGTCCGATATGTGTATACGCACACTGTTCGCAATATGGAGACGCTGATCGAGCAAAATAAAATAAATGGGACAGAAGTGAATGCCGCATGCCTAGGAAATCTTTCCGCGTGCCATTTTGGGCACGCGAGCCATAGGTTCGCGTGCCCTGGCCAAGTGTGTTTGATTGATGTCTCGTTCGAGGTCTTCCACGTTCCTTTCTCCATTTATTTTTGAACGTCAGGGTGTGTTACGTAACGTAGCCTGTATTCTTCGTGCGTGTAATTGGATCATTCATATTGTGTTTCATTCTAATAACTTGCTCGGTTATAAAATGTATTTGTTTTGAACAGCTTTATTATAAACATTCCCCTTCGTTAAGAACGTGTTAAAAATATTCCACTGGTACTTCCCCTTCCAGTATGTTTTCGTAATTTTTATTCCTATAAGTTCATAGTTTATCTACATTACAGCCTGTAGGCTTTGAGATGGGCTGGGCATATGGCGCGTATGGGTGAGGAGAGGTGGTGTATAGGGTCTTGATGGGGAAACCGGAGGGAAAGAGACCACTGGGGAGACCTAGGCGTAGATGGGTGGATAATATTAGGATAGATCTCCAGGAAGTGGGATGTGGGTATATGGACTGGATTGGGCTGGCCCAGGATAGAGACAGGTGGCGGACGCTTGTGAGTGCGGTAATGAACCTTCGGGTTCCGTGAAATGCGGGGATTTTCTTGACTAGCTGCAAACCAG
>Ga0123352_10021938_pt1 | contig 10178 bp, 10 predicted proteins | sample TergutLab28metaG_FD_89700 | JGI IMG/M metagenome (GOLD analysis project Ga0123352, IMG submission 89700) | Labiotermes labralis P1 segment gut microbial communities from Petit-Saut dam, French Guiana - Lab288 P1 | ecosystem: Host-associated > Arthropoda: Insects > Digestive system > Gut ...
AATGAGGACTGAGTTAGTGTGTGCAGTATGTTTTACAAATAAACACTAATTAAATGTGAACATTTAAAAATATATGTATTATTTTAATTTGTCAGCAATTTATATTGTTTTGTATGATTTTGTTATTTTTATTATGATATTTTTAACACTGAATGCAAGACATTATGTTTAAAACTAAGATAATGAATTATTTATTTTAAATTTTCTCAAAAATTCTTGTGACTTAAGTGATGATTGTTGATGTGCTGACGTGAATGAAACTGCATACATAAGCAGTGTAAATAAGGATAGACCAGAGCCATGCACATGACAGTATTGCACATAGTGTATTATTATTATTGTTATTGTTGCTGTTGTTGTTGTTACCGCAGTTATTTTCCTCTTGGGGTTGTGACTTATTGGTTGTTCATAATTTGTAATAAGGAGCTAGTAACTTGTATCATGGGCAGGAGAGTAGGAGAAAATGGTGGGTGCATGTGAGGTTGAAACTGTTTGTACTGCTGTGTGTAGTTCTTCAGTAATTTGGCCCTGTATCTGCAGAAAAACAGATTTAAATAGATATTTGGTCCACAGATATGATAATCAAAAGTTAGCCCACATACAATTGTGAAGTGGATATCTGATATGGATAGCAGGGACTCCATGTATGAACCAGTGGCAGCATTACCTGTTGTCATTTCCTGTGATTATCAACATAACGTGTATATTAACGTGTTGCTAATTGTGATTTCAGTTACTTACAAGGATATTCAAAAAGTTTCTGCACTTTTTCCAAGATATTTTTATTTATATTTTAGATGTTACAAATGTATTATTTCTCAACATAGTCCCCCTGCTTCTCAGTGCAGTTTGCCCATTGGTCTACAGGCTTTTTGAAAGGCATCAGAATTAAAGATTTTTGGTAGTGTGCAAAGCCACTTAGGCGCCACTTTCTTCAACTCTTCATCATCATCTGCAAAATGTTGACCTGTCATTGCCTCCTCTAGAAGTCCAAACAGATCAATTCAGAAGGAGCTACATCTGTTCTGTAGGCTATGCTGTAATACCATTCTTAGTGATGCTGGTCTGTGTCCACACAAGAGTGCTTGTGCTCTTCTGCCACTTGCCTGGCCCCACATCTGGCACAAACTTTGTGGAACCCAAGGCTAATTTTCTGTGCAGTTTATGTTATAGTGACTAACCAGTGTGGTTCCATTTGCTGGGGTCCTAAAAAGGCCACCGCAGTGCCACACCCGGCAGACTACGACATCGTTGCACTCTCTTCACAAGTAGATCCTTGCGCACCATGTGGATGTCACAGATACGGCTCGCTCGTTAACTTCACAAATGCACCCAACCTGGGGCTCACTCGACAGTTAGAGCAGTGGCGCGGCGAACAATTGGTCATTTGACATATAATGCTTGGAGGAATTGGGAGCACTTGTTGTCATTGCATACTTTCAAAACTTCAGTGTGTGTTACAGCAGTGTTTATGACATTTGTCATATGAGATTTAATTTGGAACTTCCAGCAAGTTAATGGATAGTTTCTGGGGAGTTTATTGTTATATGGTGTTTTAACAGTGATATACATTCGAATGTTTTAACACCAATGAGTACCAAGGTTACATCGAACAGGATCACGGATAGTTGTTCTGGAATATCAGAACGCTTTTAGTAATCAGTGTAATTACAAGTATATTAGTGACCAAGAAATTTCTTTCCATAAACTGTAAAACTAATTGAAGGAGGCCGCAATGGAGAATGGCGTAAGCTCCGTTTCTTGTCCCGTGTGTACACCCTACATGCGGAAAGGTATTACGCTTAAAAAACATCTTGACACTCATCCAAAGGATCAGGTAATTGCAACATTGGTCAGGATTTCTGCAGGAGACAGCCCTGGTACTACTGAAAACCAGAGTGACAATCAGACATTATCAGTTGCTGGACCTGGCAATCAGGAACTAATATCAGGTTCTCAGTGCTTCTCACCTAGCAGCAGTCACTTTACAACAGCCATAACATACCAACATTTCCTGAGCAGTAATGGCTGTGCCACAAATACTGTTATCCCACAGTATATCTCCTTTCCTGCCATCCTGTCAGCACCCAGTGCTGATCATTCACCTAGTAACCAGGCTGCTTTCATGCAGATGGTGTACAGCCCTTTCCTGGTTCAACAACAGCAACAGTTTCAGTTGCTGAGCTCAGTGACTTCACCATCTTTTCAGCAGGTTTTCATGCGCCCTGTGGTGCCATCCTATTCCACACATCATGTTCCCCAGCCACAAATCAATGTCACTTCTGTTCCAGTTCCTCCAACTGTTCCATATCCAGCCAATGGCTTTCCAACAGGCCATGTCCCACAAGAGTTACAGAATGCAGGTAACATAATTCCTTCTTCAGTTTCTCTTCCACATTCCTCTTTCAGTTCTTTGTGTACTAACTTATTGCCCTGTTCTGCATCTTCAGGAGGCTTTTTGCTCTCTTCAGTGAGGGAACAGAGTACCAATCACAATGAGCAAGACACTGTAAACAAACCAAGATCAGTGTCATTATGCCAGCAAACAAACCTTTATGTTTCAAAAGAAATAGTACAATGCTCAAAGCAGCAAGTGATCGAAGAACCTGTAATACCAGATGTTCCCAAAGAAGATGCAGATATGCCCAGCAGTACTGGTGGCACTGGCACAGTTCACAGTGGTGGAGCAACGCAAACAAATGACATATGTTGTGAGAATGATGACCAGAAGAGCCATTGTGTGGTGAAGGATGTGCAGGGGGCTGTTAGTTTGGAAGATGCAGCCAGTTAGTATGCAGCAGGAACTGTTGAGAGGTGAGTCTGTAAATGTAAGAGTAAGGAAGGATTTGAATGATGTGGCTGTCAGTCTATGGTGCATGAAGAGCCACAGTTTATGGAAGTGTTCCTTGAAGAAGATACAGAGACAAAGATGGAGATAGAAGGTGGAGAGCAGCTCCTGGAGAATGTGTCTGCTTCAGTTGATACAGTGGAGACAGCAGAAGTGCTCAAACATGAACCTGAGTTAGAATCAACTGCCATCTATCCTTGTAGCATGTGTAGTGAGGTATTTGCAACTCCCAAGCTACGGACTAGTCATGAACACAAGGTGCACAAGAAGTCTAAAGAGAAGAAAAATGTATGTGCCACTTGTAAAGAAGTCTTCACTAGTGATTCTGAATACCAGTCACACCTTCAGACACATCCGCTCGAATGTTTGCATTGTGGAAAATATTTCTACAGACATCAGAACCTTGAATTACACCTAAAATGACACCTTGGTATCAAGCTGCACAAGTGTACCATATGTGACAAAGCATTTGTAACAAAACAGAAGCTCACAGAACATACAAACTCTCACATGGGTAATACACCGATCAAGTGTTCGCTCTGCGATGAGACATTTAGGAGGTACAGCAACCTCATCCAACATAAGAACCGACATCACATTAAGATCAAGAAGAAGGATGAGGATTTCATTTGTCACTGCGGCGAGATATTCCATTCAAAGAAAAAGCTAGAATGGCACAAAGAGTTACATGATGAGAAGCCCAAGTGTTGCACCTACTGTAGTGAGCGCTTCGTTCATACATCAAGCCTGACAAGACACATTCGCAAAGCACATGACTGTCGTTACATGCTGAAGTGTGAGTGTGAAGTGGAAAATGTGGAGTGCGAGTTATGTGGATATGTTTTCTTGAAAAGTTCACTGCCAGTACAGATGCGTTTGCACAGTGGTGTACATCTGTACTCTTGTCATGTGTGCAGGAAAGACTTCACAACTAAGTGGAATCTGCAGCTGCACCGGAGGACTCACGCAGCACGCAGTTCAAAACCCTTTAAGTGTTCCTTGTGCAAGAGTGCATTCTTTTGTCATAGTGATTATACTGCGCACATACACTCACATCACAACGTGCGGCCATACACTTGTAATCACTGTGGCTGCCAGTTCATAGACAAGTATAACTGTCTGCATCATGTCCAGGAGCATGAAGTTGGCAAGTCGTTTAGTTGTAACGTTTGTGGTAAGCTGTTCCACCATAGTTATTACTTAAAGGAACATTTACGTGTGCACAGTGGGGCTCGGCCATTTGCTTCCCATATATGTGGGAAGGCTTCCAGCACTAAGTCCAACCACAATAAGCATGTGAAAATTCATCACACTAGGGAGCCAGTTAATACAGAGAGATGAGCTAGAAATGTAAGTTCATTTTGTTCTGCGCCATATGTATTCAATCGGTTGTGGTAGGCAAAGGATTGAAAGGCATAACGTATAAAACTTAATTTAGGGGTATGCATCTTAATTTGTGAAGTTTGACATTAATTGTTTTGATCTTCTCTTGAGAAGTGTTGTACTGCACTGATCTGTTAAGCAAAAAGTATGCAAGTAACTATGTAAGATCTGATGTGTGTGCAAGATGTTGGTAACGGCCTGCAATTTTCCTCAATGCATGGAAGGTACCTCATTTAATGCACATTGTTGCTGTAATATTGTACTAGTCACGTGTTTTCTTAATTAAGAGAGACAGACACCGACACTTATTGCAGACTTCCATCTAGCAATATATTGATTTCACTGAGGATGGTATAGTTGTTGCCAACACCTAATCTTATTTTAGAGAAATTTTATTTATAATGCTGTGATCTTTATTTTGTGGTCTTAGACTACATATCAAAATTAGTGGTATTTTATAAGTGTCATGTGCTCAGAGCTAGCATGCATTCAGTGTTAGTTTACCTTCAGCATGCCGTATGCTGCAGTTTTGTGAGATACACTACTGATATCTCAATTCCACTTAAATTTGTATATGCCTGGTAAAGACTGCATTTTTCTTGTAGTTGTATTTTATAATGCCATAGTCCTTGTTTGAAATCTTGTACAGATGTTTTGTGACAGATACTGGCATGTGACATATACTGCATATTCAGGGTAAATAACATGTATCATAATGTTTAAATTAACACCATCGAAGGCCACCCTGTTTATTCACTACTGACATTTTGTGTTAATCATATTGGAGTGGTGAATAAACAGGTATTGCCATACATTTTGTAAGTGCACTTTGATGGTGGTGGTGTGTGTATGTGTTTAGGTAAGTACACAGTATTATGAATCAATTAAAATTAGCAAGTACACAGTATTATGAATCAATTAAAAAAATGTACATTAGTGTTAAATTTTTCTTATGTCACTCCAGTTAATTGTGTAATAAAAAGCACTGACATACCAGTGCTGGTGTTTTATGATTTTACTTGTGGCAACTTCATCTTTTTAATGTTTTATCTTATTTTCTGTGTACTTGCAGTAATAATTTGCAAAAATATGGCTATTAGCTTTACCATATTTTGTCCCCTTTTTTTACAATTCACGGATCATGGAACAGGTTATTTGTGCAGACGTCTTGAATTTAAGTTATGGGATATTTATTGCAGCAAGAAGTTTTATGCTGATTTTGAGAATTCAACAAAACAGAGACAATTGACCAAATCTGTTGTGATTTGTATATATTTTGTGGATTTTCATACATTTCATGAACTTGTTGAACCATTTCTCACTTGAAATCTATAGGTTGCAGAATATTAGCTTGCTCAAAATTCCTGGTGTTTAATTAGACTGTTGCCAAATGAAGTTAGGTATCACTGAAGCCTGATGTGCCATCACACACCATGTGTTGTCACTCAATTATTACACCAACTTATGCACACATATAATTTCACATTAAAACATTAAAATGCTAAAATCACTCCGGCATGTTTCGATCTATGGATCATCATCAGGGAGTCACACTCTCCTTGCCAAAGTTACTATAAAAACAGTCACTGATTTATTTCATTGCATTACCAGGGTACTGTGGCAGCATGTCGTATTATGTATTGCTGAGAGTACTCAACCATTGGTGTGCGTCCTGTACTGTGCTGCATGCAACTGGTACCCTGGTAATGCAACGAAATGAATCAGTGACTGTTTTTATAGTAACTTTGGCAAGGAGAGTGTGACTCCCTGATGATGATCCATAGATCGAAACATGTTGGAGTGATTTTAGCATTTTAATGTTTTAATGTGAAATTATATGTGTGCATAAGTTGGTGTAATAATTGGGTGATTCAGTGATATGCACGGTGCAACACTGAAGATACCATGTGTTGTATTTGAATAAATCTGGTTGTTAATTTTAAGCATCTTTCATGTAGCTGAGTTTAATTTTATAGGGATTGTAGAAACTATGTACATATTATTTTAATTTAAGTGTTCATAATGTGATATGCTTGTGCTCACAAGATGATCATCTTTTATCATGTGAATTGTTTGCAAGACTAGATCTAAAGTAAGATTGCTAATTGTTATGCTGTTACATTATTGGATTTGTATTATTTAGCTTCATCTTTCATAAACATCCCCTGTAAAGATGGGGCATTTTTGGTGTGTAATTTGTCCTCAATTTCTTAAATTTTATTTGGACTTTTAATAAATTTCTTGTTCTGAACTGCTGTCAGTTGTATTTAATTTGGAGGGTAACTGTTTTAATGTGTTCATCTGCGCATTAGTCAGATCCATATTGTATAAATAACCAACAAAATGCACTTCAGTGTTTACAGTGTATTTTATTCAGTAAATTCTCACCAACATGTTTCGGCCGCTATTGCTGCCATCTTCATTGTGATATTATTACAACAATACAAAGGTACAAATGTGATTATTTGTGTCACCTTCACTTCATAACAATTAAAAAGTTATTACAATTTCAGTTAAAATTATATATGTACTATAAATATAGGCCAAAAATGGGTCATGGTTAAAATCTTGGAATTTAAAATCATTACCCATTGCAGTGCATTTTGTTGGTTATTTAAATATTATGGATTGGAGGATAAATATTTATTGTGTGGGAGTAGGGGATTGTAAATCTGCTTGTTATGAATGCCTGGCAGCCATGTGTGTTGAGAAGTGCAATCCTCAGCTAGCTGTACTGTGCAAACTCATTACTGCAGTACTGCGATTCATGGTCATTAAAGGTTACCATGTGTCAGCCATATGTAAGGAGGTGGAATGCTGATTTCAGAATCATTGTGAGGTGTGTGTAACATGATCTTGGTGAAGTTTTTACCACAAATACTCTGTATATTTGGTTACACAAGCAGATATATACAATGTGTCCCCTCCAAACAGTTTGAAGTAGAAGCTGCATCATGTGAAAATGAAACTGCATGGGCTGGCAATGTATATTCTCTGTAGGTACAGGCCTAGACTGGTTACTAGACATGGGTGCACCCCAACCACCTACCCCAAAGGCAGTTTTTTTTTTATGTGGCAAACGAAATCTTTGTGACTTGTTTTGAAGAGGCACACTGATGAACTGTGGGATTAAAACTATTTTAATCTTTAATGTCATTTTCCCCACAAATTTTGAACCTCACTGTACCTGGCATCCTAGGTAGCCACCTAGTTTGCCCATATTGATTGACTGCCCCTGATTCTCTGTTCCTCTTGTTCTGACATATGCTTCAGACAGTAGAGCTTATGGATCTGAAATTGCGTGTTGAATCAGCCTGCATCTAGAATGGAGCATTTGCCCCTGCTATTGATGTAAATTGGTGTTCTGAACACTGTGTATGTGCAATTTTTAGTTTCATATAAGAGAACACCTAATCTGTGGGTGTTATATTAATATTTTGTTGTATTTAATTTGTTGGTTTGTTGCCAATTACTTGGGACAGAAACAAGTTCTACAGTATGAGTGTGACTGGTGAAAGATCTGATGCTGGTAATCTCTCAAAGTTTTGAGTGTTTACAGTATAAATGGTTGGATATTATCCAGGAATGTACTTAACTACAATTCTCTTTGTATATACCATATCTGATGTTGAATTGTTTTCCAATGTGTAATAAATGTTTCTGAAAACAGGAGTGTCAAGTGATAACAGATTTGACAAATATCGATCACTTACTGTACGTTTAAGTTAATGAATACTGCAGGATACACTTTATGTGGTGGAATTTTAGCACGGTTTTCAATCTGATGGACTGTGAGGACTTGCTGAAATTTGGGCTGAGTTCTACAGAACACTCCCCGCCCCCATGTGATTTGTTTTATCCATGACATCCTGCCTGTTTTCAGCAAAATTACTTTTTGTTCCTAAATTTTATAATGATGTTAGCCAGTGTCATTAGTAATGAATCTGCATGTGGTTTGCAATATGGTGGACCCCATAGAGCAGTGTTTCTCAATGTTTGTGAGATTGCGGCCCGGTAAATTCTTTTTTCATAAGACAAGGGCCCAGTCCCTACAGATTTACTCGTAAATACCTTTCCACTTTGTTAAATTTCATACATTAAACTAATGTAAGTATTAACAATTAATTCTGGCATAATCATAAACGGTATTAGAACACTTATGTATATGGTGTGGCATGTTGACAAATAGAAAATTACATTTAAATTAGTTGTCAATCACTGTCAATCATATTGTAGTTTCCTCAGGCCAACATCTGGGTCTGAATTTTTCGACACATTCACGAATATTTTTCTCCTCAGAATATTTCCACTATAAAATATTTATTCATGAAAATTGCTTAGAAAACTAAAATGACAAATTCCAGGAGAACCTCTCGCGGCCTGGAATAATTGATGCCTGGGCCTGGTACTGGGCTGCGGCCTGGCAGTTGAGAAACCCTGCCATAGAGGACCCATTTTAATGCTCAGTCAGGCATATTATCAGTTAATTTGTTTTAATGTTGTAATTGTCTTACCCAGTCCAAAACAGGATATGAAAGTAATCTGACAAAGTGTAGGATATACTTTAAAAGGTTGGATTAAATGGGCAAGTACAGCCAGCAAGTAGCTGCAGGGTGCTATAATATACGTGCAAATAGGCAAGTGCCCATTTTTCATCCGGGATATGGTTCCATTTCTTGTCAGTATTCCAGTGCGTGGAATTCTTTGCAGCTGATTAAGCCCCTTGTGTCCAGTTGTAGATGGAATATCAGAAATATGCAAAATTTAGTAGACAAATGCAAGAAAATCAATACTGAGGGATGTAACTGGGTGGAAACATTTGTGGAATTCATGAAAGAAGGTAATGTATTGCCTTCCGTCAAGTAGGAATTGTACTGGTCAGTACAGACAAAAACCAGAAGAGCTGACTGCACTTTTGATATATATGAAAAGTTTATTACTTTAATACAATATAGCAAAAATCCGAAAGTGCTAAGTAATATTACACACAGATTTATTGCCTTAAATTTTGTCAAAATGCTACCAGTTATTTATGAGATGCATGAGAAAGTTCATTTGACCTTATGTCGAGGGACTTTGTTGCTGGGCAATATTGCTAGTAAATCAGAATATCCAACCTCCATTACTGTAGTCAACTGTGTAACAACAGTTTGTTAAACCATTCATGACACTTAGCTAAAAGTTCATTTATGAACTTGCATAAATTTGGCATTTTTTTGGAATCAATATGGGTGAAATTTTGTTTGTTACATGTCACATGACTGATGTTATGAAGAACGTACTGGTACAACTGAATATTCCAAGACAAATGTATTTCAGTGTCTTTGTGAGTGATGGTCAGTGTCTTCTGCACACATAGACTCTGATCACCAGATGCCACATAACCAATACCTACTGCCTACTGTTCAGTTAGTCTCCCAGGCTCACAGATATTTCACATGCACTCTGACTATATATACATTATAGGCCTTATACCAGAATCACATAATTTCCTGTTTGCACACAAGCAGTATTCTCCATGATATCCCAAAACTGTTTTTTTAAGCAGGTTTGTGATACTATACATGCTGTGGAAATTTTAGTGACTGTCCCTTTGTTGAAAACCAACTTCTAAGGTGTTAGTTACAGGTACCCACAATCTGTGAGATTGTGTCCTCACAGTGGATGTGATAAAGATTCAAATCTTCTGAGGTGTTGTGCCATGCTGAGTATAACAAGTTACTGATGTTTCAGAGGAGCACAGCATCATACAAGACCTGATTCTCAACTGTAAGTTGCTATCACACAATAATACATACCTCTTGCTGTAACCATCCACTTCAGTTGCCCAACTCGCGGTTACAAATACTTGGTACACTCATCGGTTAGCATGAATCCATCCCAAAGAATATATGGAGGGATAGGAGCAGCTGTGGTTGATTGTTGCCAGCAATTATACACTATTATA
>Ga0123352_10021939_pt1 | contig 10178 bp, 3 predicted proteins | sample TergutLab28metaG_FD_89700 | JGI IMG/M metagenome (GOLD analysis project Ga0123352, IMG submission 89700) | Labiotermes labralis P1 segment gut microbial communities from Petit-Saut dam, French Guiana - Lab288 P1 | ecosystem: Host-associated > Arthropoda: Insects > Digestive system > Gut ...
ACCAACCTATACCATGAACCATTCCAGAAAAATAAAGAAATCAACTACACCACAATGGATGCTTGAAATCTCAAACATTTGTCATGGTGTATTCATACACAAAATAATGCACCATTATTCTATACAGCAGCTTAAACCTACAGTACACTGGAGAAATGTAACATCAATCCAAGTTCATTCATGCCTATGCATGTTGGTAAATGTGTCACTGTGTATGACAATGAACACATATGTGTTAAAAGTAACCACTGTCATGGAGCTATGCACATATGCAGCAATAACTTGTACTGCAAAGCAGAGAGTCATAATCAGTGTGACAGAGTCATGCTGTAACATTAAAATGACATTAAAGTTATAATTTGCACATCATTTTTAAGAATGACTGTCATCACATCATATGCATGTTCTAAGCTGGTGCAGTTGTGAACATGCTAATATTAAAATTGTATTATCATTTGATGCATATTATCATGATTCAGAAACTCTAATATTCAAGCTCTATGTGGGTCCAGTTATGAACATGATAATATTTTAATTATTATCACCATTTTGTGCACATTATAATATTTCAGTAACTGTGAAATTACAATAATAATAATAATAATCTACAATTATTGGTATTAATGGGGCACTTGGTGAGAACTAACTTTAAATGGAACACCATTACTGCTCACTTTGGTTGCAATTATGTTTGTCTGTACCATGCAATAAGCATAGAAGGACCACAGATTTGGAAACTGTCAAATCATGTGATAGAACATTATCCACAGACACAATTAAAAAGGACAACCTTGCTTTTTATCCAGTGACTTCACAATCTGTGCTGTATGTACACATACAGATAATCACACTGAACAAAGAGGCATTTATTAACCACTTTCCCAAGTGTAGCAGAACAGTATGTGCAAATAATGCACCACATTCTGATCACTATGTCATCAGATTTATAATGCACCCCCTTCACCCACCTTCACATCAACTCAACAGTCATTTGGCTGTTTCAATGTACCTACCAGCTAGTGTGTCCCAATTACTTCCAGACTTTGAATTTCCACTAATTTAGGAATGGAGCTAAGCCTGACTTGTGCAGCCCATGTAGTGTAATGTCACTGTTCCATCCTACCTGAGCAACCTCAAGATACTAGATGTTCTGTCTTATCCACTTTGTTCGGAGCCACGGATTGTCTGTGTTACAATGATCTGTGGTGTGGTGAATAAAGATACGAGGTTCCTTACTGTAATTGTCATAGTCGCACACCAACTCAATCTGTCGCTCGATCAAACGCAGCCCCACTTGCTGACTCACTCACACCAACTAGAAACCATCATGATGGTGCTATCCATGGTTTATATGCATCATATAAAGTGGTTGATTGATCAGTGTCAAAAAGCTGGCAGGTTTTTATAAAAAAAAGTGTACACTGTAGGATCACAGGTCACTTTAAGCTACATCATTTTGGTTGAATCAGTAATAAAAACCTGCCACATGAGTGCTAAATTGTAAATAATATATTTTGGAAGCAGGATTATGTAACACGACAGTGATTTTAATTGCTTATCCATAAAACATATTTCATATTTCAAGCTTAAACTGCAGTGTAGTTGAGACTTTCATTCTTCTTTGGTGTTAAGCAACATAATATGCCAGAAGAGTGAAGGCCTCAAGACTTATTACTGATTCCACGACATGGCATTTTTCAAAATAGCTGTCAAGGTGGCCATGAATGATGATTAGGAAGAATCTGTATACTCTTGTCTGAGATATTCTGGCATACAGGTTCTCATGGGCCAGGGCCTGAGTGTAGCAGCACAGATTATGCGTAGGGTTGGTTGGATATAATGACATCAATCAAACATTGTATAAAATGTATTTTAAGATTCCTTATCAGTCTGTTTTTCTGTAAAGAAAGGTTTGTTCATAGGCCTTGTTTCATTCATCTCGTGCTCATGATACAGTCTGCTAATTTCATTAAAGTCTGAGCTCTGGAAATTGGGTCTGGTCAAGCTCCACAAACAAACCCAAAGTTTAATTTCTTGGGGAATTTTGTAGCTGCCCCTCCCACAGATTGTTCAAGACTGTACATTTGGCTTCAGATATCTATGTACATGTACCATTCCTCAACACCAAACTATCTTATGCTCTTAGAGTATTATTAAATCAATTATTATTGTCACTTATGCATTAAAAGAAAAAGGTATTAATGACATGATAGAACAAATTGCAAACTGATCAGTGTTTCTTTAGCCCAGAATTGAAGGAATCAAACTTCACTTAGGGATGAGCAACATATTTGAAGGTAAACTTTTGAGTCAGGCAAATGCCCCTTAGGCTGGGATGAATGAAATTCCAGAAGTTTGACGTATGCCAATTCTATGACCTTGTACTTACACATAAAGAAATGTAATGAAAACTTTGTGCTAACTTGCTGAGATTTAAATCATGTACCTTCATTATGATACAGTCTGCAGCATTAGCATGACAGCAGCTTTGTTAGTATAAGATTAATGTTGATGAAAAAAACAAAAGAATATCATATTTGCATCTTTAATTATTGTAATATCCACATAACATATAAATACAGAATGAAAAATGTACAAAATTGGTTTAATACAAAAATGTTTCATAATAAATTACTGTCACCTGTACCTGACATGCATTCGTAAATATAAATATATATTGTGTAACTGCCACATGAAAAACCTTTTATTAAATGTGGCAATGTAAATTTTTTTTTTTAAGATCTAGAAACATTTTCTGTGGACAATTGAAGGACCAGACTCATCATATTCCTGTTTGGAGATCCACATTTGCTGGAAGGTAGATAAGGATGCTAAGATGGAACCACCAATCCAAACAGAGTATTTCCTTTCTGGGGGAGCAATGATCTTTATCTTCATTGTTGAAGGTGCAAGGGCTGTTATTTCCTTCTGCATTCTGTAATAAAAAAATTTAAAATATAGAATTACATACAATTTACATGTCTGCAAAGCCACCAACTTTATTAAAAGGATAACTATTTTCAAGCAAACCTCTTCCTATGAGAAACACATACATGAAGTTACATCATACATGCATTTATTTTACATGAATTAAACCATATACGCTTGAAAAAAATAGAATAATAAGAGTTTAAATGGTGAGGGTGATTCTGCCTACTATGCATCTTGTACCTTTTTTTTATGAAATTAAAAATAAAATTGTACACTATTTCACTTACATAGTGTGTACTACTTATAATATACATACATATTACATGGTATATATACAAAAGCAAGCACTTTATGGTCAATTTAAGGATATTTTAAGGGCAATTCCGACTAATGCCATGTCGGTATTACATAATGTCTTTGGAATACAGCTCCCATATACTATGGAACTTCTTACAATTGACCCCCTTGTTCTTTGGGTGCATTGCAGACACATAAACATGACAGTGGCAAGAACGCTAACACTCACAAATAATTCTGTAATTTATACATTTGTCTCAATAGCATTAAGCATGTAATTAATATGAAAGAGTATGTGTAATTCATATATCAAACAGCTGTATTTCTGGAAGTTTGATACTGAGTGGGTTACTTGTCAGGGATGAAGATGGTAGAAGTGTATGCAGTCTGATGCTTTTAAAACTATGGTTGATTGGGTACTGTGCAACTGTAGTTACAAATGCAACCAGACTGTACTCACACATCCATTCCAGCATAATGACAGAACTGCTATTCTGTATTGCAGTCAGAATTAAATTGAGTGATGAAAGTTGCATGGGATCTCATGATATCCATTCCTTTGATTTGATTGTACTTGCATTGTGCATACCATGTTAATTTTGTTTATTGAATGCAGCATGCAGTGGTTCTTTATTTCTGCCATTTTGGTCTTATAACTGAGTTCAGGTAACAGAAAAACAACCTCCAGACCTACCTGTCAGCAATTCCAGGGTACATGGTTGTTCCTCCTGAAAGTACTGTGTTGGCATACAAATCCTTTCTGATGTCAACATCACACTTCATGATGGAGTTGTATGTTGTCTCATGGATACCACATGACTCCATGCCTAGGAATGATGGCTGGAACATAGCTTCAGGACACCTGAACCGTTCGTTGCCAATAGTAATCACCTGGTGTAAAAATAATTATGAAGTTAACTGACAAATGATTCAGAAAACTGAATCATATAAAATCAATTGAGTGTATAGACTACACTGATGACTGAGTGAGATTTCTGTTTCCAACAGTACTTTTTTTCTAAAAGGCTAACACAATTAATTTGCTGGAAAGTGCAGTACAAATTTATACAGACATTCAAAAATTTATGTGTAGTATCAAATATTTGAAGGTATGTTACACCTGACTGTATTTAATCATTTGCAGTAATGACTGCACACTTTTTTCTTTATATGTAGCCTTATTCCAGTTTTTTACTGTTTGTAATCACATCCTTCATTAAACTTGACAGATGTTTTAAAAATATTAAAATTTGCAGATGTTCTTATAAGCTGTAGGAAATATGGCCATACTTCCAAATACTATACTAATGCAGTTATAAGAAATAATAGGTGTAGGGTATGACTGGACTCTCAGCATATATAGGGTATCCAACTCCCTGATTTTTTTCCATTCCTTGCACTGCTTCTAAATATCATACAAATTCCATGCTGAATGGCTTTTTATATGTTGTTCCATGAATGAATTATGAAAAAATTAGACTCAACCAAGCTAACCCCATATCCTTCTGTATACTGTACAAGTTCTACTTAAACTTATCCACAGTTGGTGCTATTGGTATGTTAGGCAAGCTGGTTACAAGAAGTTAGAGAATGCAGATCATTCTGTATTGCCTGCTATTAACCAAACAAAAACATTGTTGTTCATAGAAACATCATACTATATTATTTCATTAAGTTAGGAAATCATAGAGTCAGCTGTAGTCAAGGGCATGAAATAGCATACAATGTAGGAAGATACATGTCAGGTAAGACATACAGTGGAATCAAATGATGTGCTGAGATATGAACACACCCACAATTGTGGAAAGACAAGGTAGGTTTCTCCCTTCATCTGTCCACCTTATGACACCCACTCCTCTTGTATACCAGACTTTAAGCAAGGTGCCCTTGCATGCAGGTGCCATAAGATTCTGATCAGACTCTACCCGAAACACAAAATGCATTTTTATAAATATGAGCTTACTTGTCCATCAGGTAGTTCATATGATTTCTCCAATGAACTAGATGAAGCAGCTGTAGCCATTTCTTGCTCAAAATCAAGTGCAACATAACACAGTTTTTCCTTGATGTCCCTAACTATTTCACGTTCGGCTGTGGTTGTAAAACTGTATCCACGCTCTGTGAGGATCTTCATTAAATAATCTGTCAGATCTCGTCCAGCCAGATCCAAGCGAAGAATTGCGTGAGGCAGTGCATATCCTAAAATTGAATTATGTTACAATATACTGAACATAAGCTCAATATGTGATAACAGTTGTTATTCCAATAACAGTTATGCAAATATATGTGCCCCTCTCAAAAGAATGGGGATAGGGACTGCATGGATACAGTCATATCTTCTCTGTACTAAGATATCTGTGAAATATCTAGAAGAGAAAGACAGTAATAATGTTACATATTTTGATTATTAACAAGTAGTATATATCCAACAATTCATTCATGTCAGAATGATTTGAGACATTCAGACTTGAAAAATATGCACTTGACTGAAAATTGTGGCTCAAAAGACATAGGTGAATAAGTATTTAGCACAGTAATATTATTTACATATATTTTTCATAAATTTACTTTTCTGCTTTTAATCTTTTCTACACGCATTCTGCAGTGCTGATGATGAGTTTTACATTTACAGTACTATTGTGTATGTGTTTGCAAATTACATGTGTTGGTGAGATAAGGCTGTTTGCTAATGAAGAAGAATTTCAAAACTCATAGCAGGAAGAATTTAATGATTTTGCAAGTACTGCAGCAATTAAATTGCAACTGCTTTAGAATTCAACAGCAGAAGCAGCAATGAACTACATATGTAACTGCACACACATACCTGCATATGCCCACATATTCTAAACATGCTGTCAAGAAAGTCTGTTTTTGTCACTAAACTAAAAATGGGCTATCAACTCTTTAATATTAGAGGATTCCATTCTTCTGGGATATGATATTGCATTGTTGGGTGAATGGTTTACATTCTTCCAGAGGAACATATTGCCTTCAGGAACCATTCACCCAATGGCCCAGGATCACTTCCCAGAAGACAAGGATCCTCAATTACAACTCTGTGAAAAAATCAAAACTTGCTGTTTAAGATTTGATAGAGATTTAAAGAGTTCCCTTCACTTTTGTTCGGATCACAGTTTTCAGCAATTTTAATACCAAAACCTGGTAATATATGAGTACCAGACTACAAAGAAAATAGTGGATCCCTCTGAGAGGCAGTATAATACATTTATTTGAATTATGAGTTTTATATATATATATATATATAGTGTAATAGTGCTTAATAAAATACACTCATTTCTGCTCCTGACATTCTTTGTACATAGAATGCGTTGTGTTGGCTTTGGTTGCTAACAAAACGTTGTTAACAACTTCATTTTATTGAAAGAGGTCTGGAGTTTTAAGAAGTTTTCAGAATAAGGAAATGAATGTAACACTCCTCAAGAATTGAGTTTTAAGTTACTTAATGATGGTCTAGAACAAAATTTAAGACCATTTATTTGGACTTTTTTCATCATGTTGCTATTTATACATAAAATCTGTAGAGGGTAAAAGCATAGCTCTCTACATGAATCCAAAAAGTGGAAACTATTCATATCCTCCACATCTAAGTAAAGTAGAACCCACTTATGAAACTTAATTTTAGTTTGAAAAAAGGAGTATAGTATAGTATAGTGTAGTATAATTGAGTCGTAAGGTGGCTGAATCCAAAAATTTGCCTTAAATTCTTTAAAAAGTCTTTACTTTTCTTGGGTGCTTCTACGAAGCAGTTGCAAGCAGTGACTAAGAGCTTAATTATGTGTACAAAAAAATGGCTAATTAAGTTTATGCAATATTATTTGATACTTGTTCCCTGATGATGATCCCTTGTGGATTGAAATATGTAGGAATACTCAGTGTTAAATGTAATAGAAATATCTAAGGAAGAACAATGTGCATTATGTTGGCTGAGTGCTGTGAATTGGTTGCAACAGTGCACAGTTAGAACAACATCAAGATTCTTACATCTGTCCACCTGCCTGTGTAGAATATCCCAGCTCTCACTAGGTGGATTTCCATGAAATGTATGATTATTTTAATATGCATCTGTTGATATAATCTAATCTTGGTTTCGATCCAAGAAAGATTGAAAATTTTCATTAAGACCTAATACCATTGTGATGATATGCCATTTGAAATTGTCGTCGTAATTGAGAGAGACTCAGTTCTCTACAAGGTACAAACTAAACCAAAGAAGCAATCAAAGGTCTAAATAATTAAGGCAGGAAATGTTTTCTGTGGGGTACCAGGTCCAGCAGAGGACACAGCTGATGTTCTAAACATAAAAATCAAGCATAATATATTATAAATCTATTGCCAAGATATGGAGAAATCTTATGTATTTTTTAAGTCATGGAAAAGCAATGGCTTTTTCAGCATACCCTCAAAATTACTGATGCATTAGGTGACAAGCAAATGTGCTACAAGTGTCAGACACTGCAAAAATGTCGTTACTTGTTGAAGATCTTACCTTCATATATAGGTACAGTGTGTGAGACACCATCTCCTGAATCCAACACAATACCTGTTGTTCTGCCTGAGGCATACAAGGACAGAACAGCCTGAATGGCCACGTACATTGCAGGTGTGTTGAAAGTCTCAAACATAATCTGTAACAAAAAATAATCCTTCAGGAACAAAATCAAGTAGACTTTATTCTAATTACAAAGAGATTACTTATACATTTTGCAAATTAAACAAGACATTTCTCAGACTGTCTCAAAAACAAGCAGTATAAACAGAGAAAAAATGGTTCATGGGATAATTTGGTATAGTATTGTACATAAATTAATGGTTTCTACTGAAGCTGGAGAACTTGGAAGTAAGTTTATGAACAGAATAGTAACAAACTTCATGGGAATTATGAATCTCCTGTCTTAATCCTGAGCTGGTTTTTATTCATTGGCATTTTTTCAGTGGAGATATATGTCTAAATATTCTCAAATAACCTCACCATACAACTTGTTAGACTGAAAAGAGAGTGTAGGCTTTGTTAATTTCTCTCCAGAACTATTTTTTTTTTAATTGTTATTAAGGAACAAAAAGACAAAGGAATTTAGAATAATCATAGGTGCTGGATTATGGTTCATGTCATGACACCTGATGACTGAGGTGTTATTCGTCCAAAGTGTTGGTTACCAACATCAAAACTGTGGTATTACAACCCAGAAAGGCGTATTCTAAATATTTACCCCCTGAAAATCTTATAACAACTACAGATGTGTTCACCTCCCTAACAGCCGCAACACACAAGTTATAAGTGACATGTTGTTGCCACAATCCTAAGAAGAAATGCCACAAAATATTGAAAAATACCTCAAAAAGAATGCATGCTGTGCCCAAAAATGAATAATGTGTGAAAGGTGCCAAATATTGAAAAATATTTAAAAATTGAACTGCTGTATCAAAAAATAAAGTAAATATTAAAATGCCATTTAAAACAGAAATATTAGTTGTAAAATGGTGACACACAAAATGTCTGTTAGTTTACAGGCAACAGGAACCTTACCTGTGTCATCTTCTCTCTGTTTGCCTTTGGATTAAGTGGCGCCTCAGTCAGAAGCACGGGGTGTTCTTCAGGTGCCACCCGCAGCTCATTGTAGAAGGTATGGTGCCAGATTTTCTCCATGTCATCCCAGTTGGTAACAATGCCATGCTCAATGGGGTATTTCACAGTCAGGATACCTCGTTTAGACTGGGCTTCATCCCCAACATAGCTGTCCTTCTGGCCCATGCCCACCATTATACCCTGTGTGACAAATCAAATAAACTGAAAACAGACTTGTTAAACACATTACCTCAGACTGCCATAATGCACAGGAATTCCATGAATAAAGCTGGTGTCTAAAATTTAAATATTTGTTGTTTGCCATAATACAGAACAAAAAACGGTATTTGACGAAAAAATGGCATATTTTATTGTGGGTATGTTATTTTGATATGTGCTTCATTCGTATATCGGCGTATGTCAAACACATAATTAATAAAATGTTGCCATATGTGTGCCGACTGCACCTTTAGAGTCCTAGACTTCGTCCTTTACATAACACACATCGAAAAAGGCTAAAAATTTGAGATCACGGGAAAACAAAAAACCCACCCATTTTGGACCAAACTTCGTAATCTGATATCGGTTCATAAAAAGTATACGCAAAGCTATCCCGTTATCGGCCTGGACAGACCCTTAAGGCTGGAGGAAATTGAGGCTCCCAGAATTTCTTGACAATTGGCACATGAATGTTGTCAGACTTTTAGAGGCTGAGTCGACCCCCAGGGCCACAGTGGGACCGGAAGGATTAAGTCAATAAGACACCTGACCCCATCTGGAATCGAAGCAGCGAACTTCCGGCTTGTAGCGCTATAGCTCAACCAACTGTTCCACCGCGTACTTCCATCTGCCATATAATGTTACGGCAATGTCGGGAATGTAACCTCTTCCTGGAAGAATGTCGCTAAAGCCCCGGGAAAGCATGTTGTTCACTTCCAAATACACATCACGTGTTTCTAACAATTCGTCAAGAAGTGTCACTTCTGTACTTTTAGTGCAACAAGCAGCAAACCAGACTTAATGCGTAGGTATATTTTCAACTAAAGGCGTGCACATTATTAAATATTTACTCACACAAATACCTTGCTGTATTTTGATTTGTGTTATGTGATATTCTTCTAGCTGTACAAATAACGTGTTTCATATTCTGTTGTATTATACTGCCTTATATCCATGTTATTACTTGTTCCACATCCTGTACTAAAAATGATCTATGGAATGTAAATAAATTCTATTCTATTTAACCTTAAAATACCAACTAATTGCACACTATTTTAATACACTTTGTAAAACACACGCAAAAATGCGTAGGTCTAGTCCATTAAAATTTATATCACTCCTACATGTTTCAATCCTAAAGGATCAT
>Ga0123352_10021941_pt1 | contig 10177 bp, 7 predicted proteins | sample TergutLab28metaG_FD_89700 | JGI IMG/M metagenome (GOLD analysis project Ga0123352, IMG submission 89700) | Labiotermes labralis P1 segment gut microbial communities from Petit-Saut dam, French Guiana - Lab288 P1 | ecosystem: Host-associated > Arthropoda: Insects > Digestive system > Gut ...
AAAAAATTTTTTGTTTGGAATGGTTGAGAAGAAACTTCCCTTCGGGGCGGCCTTGGAATAGTGGGGGGGGGGGGGAGAGGGTGGGGGAATATGATGAAGAAAGGGGGGGGGGGGGGGGGGGGGGGGTGTTATGAGCACAGTAATGAACCTTTCAATTTTGTAAAAATATGAAATTTCTTGATCAGCTGAACGACTGTCAGCTTTTAAGAAGGACCGTACACCATGGAGCTGTAGCGTATCGTAATTTTTCCATCTATCATTTCTCACGTTTGTAGTTAATGTAATATTTTCAAATGACCCATGAAGCAGGTATTGGCGATTCAGACTCATGTATTAATTGAGCCTTCGTACGTTTACTCTCATCTCTTAGACGCAGCTAGCTTTCGTACCTGATACAGAGTCGGCATATAACGAACGAAGTAGACCCCTGCGATTCAGACAGCCCATTGTAATGCATCTCCGCAGGACCGCTGCTTGATGTCTAGCAGTGAAGTGTTGAAAGCTTTGTCTGGAGTTTTCAAGTGGCTCAGCATTATGTCTCTCCGGTTCTCTGTTTCTCCTCGTCCTGAATTCAAGGGTGTAAAAGTTCTAATAAACTGGCAGACATGCGAACAACTGTCTAATGACGAGGCGTGTTAAATCTTGTGAGAGAAGTCCAAGCAGTAAAACGCACAGCGACCACATCTTTCTTCTAACGCTGTGGCCATTTCAGTAACCTAGTGAGTGTTGAGTCCATGAAGCAGGAATTTCGTAACTTACTGTGTCCAAGGGCGTCTAAGGGTTTGTTTTAATTTTATTCGCACAGTACTGCCAACATTGCGGGATTATATATTTTTTTTCTCAGTTGATTTCCAGTATCTTGACCAAGGTACATCCAAAGAAATCTTTCCGTCATAGAGTAATATTTTGGCGTGAATTTTCCCCTTCTGAGAAAGGAAGGAAAAAAAAAACAGCATGAAAGAGAGAGACGCAAAGAGGTGCAGGTTAAACAGAAAGGTTGATGGTATGAAACAGAAGTGAAGAAGGGTGGTAAGTAGGTTGCAAGGAGGTAAAGGGTAGAACTCATAAAGCGCACGTTTCTAGTGCGTAATTTTCGACTGCGGCATATCTGCTTGTGTTATGATTATTGCATTACTTCATTTCTGTTAAAACTTATTACTTAATTACACGTTCTATATCCATCAGATGTCGGGTATGACCTCACCCAGAGTCCTGCCGTGTGTCCGTGTGTATACTTTTTACGCACAGTATTTATTGTGTAATGTGTGCTTATGTTTATGATCCCGTATTCGTTAATTACCTCCATCAGACACAATGCTAAAGCAAAACATCGCACACCCACCATCCTGTTATTTTGCAGCCTGCAAAATTATTACCTCGTCAGAAGTCGCGTATTTTCCCCAGTACCAGTTTCCATACGTAATTTCGGATATTCAGAATAAATGTTGCTGCCGCCTCAAAAGTTCGTTTGTCCGCAATGTTGCAGGGAATGTAAAATTCTACAAGATTATTGCAATGAAACGGGAAGAATTTTCGTTGGTAAGGGGTTTTAAGGTTTATTGGAAAGGACGTGTTGCTTCTGGAGGTCTGTCCTAGTCAAGCAGTCTTATAGTGAGGGGCTGTTGATATTTGTGTATGTTTGTGTACGTCAGCACTCGACAGCCCAAGCTCTTCGTCAGGGGTGCGAAAGAGCTCATGTGAAATAGCAGTCAACGCAGCAATGAAATGGACCACCCTGACCTGCCTCCAGCTGCACCCTTCATGTTCCGTCGGATATAAATACTCTTGCCGAAAGAAACACTAGGAGTGCTGCTTCTTTTTTAAGTCCATATGTGACCTGCTGCGACAACACCGCGCATACGCTGCATAAAATGCCGTTGGAGTTTGTGAAAACCGAAGGTAGCAGCGTCTGTGAGATTCCGCATATTTACTGCTGTTGTTAGGGTGATTAAAGATAGAAGGACAAAAAGTGCATGAAATTTTTAGTTTGAACCCTGTAGGGGACAGGCCATGGTTAGGCGTAGATGGTAGATCGTATTAGAATGTGTCGTACGGCAATATGCGGTGTAGGCGTGTAATGGATTGAGTTGAACCAGGATAGGTTACAAGGAAGGGCTTTATGGACATTGCGACAAACCTTGGAGTGTCATAAAATCAGGAAATTTATTGACCTGTTTGATAATTATTAACTGGTGATGAAGATATTGCCTGTATTGTGGTATTGTGGAAGTAGTTACTTATCGAATCCGCTTGTTAACGGTTCGCAATTTATGAGCATGACTTTCTTTCGTATGTAGAAGTTACTGGATATGAATATGTACAGGGAATAGGAAGGAGGGAGTTGGTGAATGGAATGTGGAATGAATTAGAGAAGGTAAAGCTAAAGGTAAAGGTAAAGTAAAGGCGAAGATTATTCTATAACAGGCCATGAAGGCCCAGAGGGGGAGTGAGGTATAGCTGTACTCTTTCTTTAACCTCGGCGCTAGATGGGGTGGGTGGTCAATGCCACGCCCCGGCCGCTTTACTTCCGAGAAAGAGAACCGGTAGTACCCACTGTACAGGAGGCTGGGTGGACCCCAGGGCCGGTCTGGACGGGAATGGAAATCCCCCCCCCCCTACCGGGATTCGATCCCCGGATCATCCAGCCCGTAGCGAGTCGCTATACTGGCTGTGCTATCCCGGCTCGCGAATTAAGGGAAGACCACGTTGAAAGGAAGAAATGAAGAAGAAAATAAAGAAAAACGGGAAAGGATAAAGAGAGGAAGCATGACAGGACACTGTTGCTTACTGCCATTGATGCTGGATGTTATATCATTACTGTTTCTCATCCTTGGAACGTGTCACGTTCCGTCTCTTTCGTGCTGCTGTGAAGCTGGTAACAAGTGAGTAGCAGATCATTATGTAGGATGTGCCATGCATCGTTTCCTTGCCATATGTTTATAGGAGTAAGTTGCTTGTTATGGTCGTGTTAAGGCTGAAGGCGCAGGGTGGGCGAACGTAAAACTGCGAAGTTTGTTCCATTGGGCTCAGCAGCTGGCTTGACGAGTTCTCGTTACATCGAGTTTTGCGAAATGTTATCCTTTGTTTATTTAACGATGCTTTGTCATCTGCGTAGGTTCCTAACGCTGTTGTGTGTGCTGAGGAAATCCACTAAAATTCGCAGTGACAGTTGCCAGTGTGCGGACTGAGATTGGAACGTGAGATTTCTTATACTGGTATTAGTTTAAGGTTGAATAGATATTGGACCTGTCCACTAATTAGAGGTGAGTGAATGTTTCCAAGCTCTAGCCACTCTATTCCAGAGAAAGTAGTGGGTCCATTGCCTAGAGAGGGAGGAAACCGGTACAGATTACCGGGGACTCTCGGTCTGGAAAGGGGCCCGGGGCCTTTGTCGGTAGTATTAGATATAGTTAGGCAGTGATTTGTCGTGTTGGCGGAACTTCGGCCAGCGGCCATCTTGCCTACGACGCTCTCTGCTTTGTTTCCTTTCTTTTCGCCTTGCAGGTCCGCACATGCTGGGGGTGACCCAATTTTTTTTTTCACCCTGGGCCTGAACCCTCTTGGAGGCCTTGCATGGGTCTCGCAGCAGGTCGGGGCATGTCGAACTGTACCCGTTCACTCTCCTGGCAATTTACTGGCCGATCTGCTTCCACTGGCGGTATAATTCGGCTCACTCAGATCAAGAAGTTTCTTCTTCTTCTTCTTCTTCTTGTAGCTCTTTTTGGATTATGACGCTGCGTAATATTATAGGAATGATACGACGTTTCATGGTATTTATTCGATCCCACCCATGAGGAAGGGTTCGAAAAGATACCCCGAAACGTCGTATCATTCCAGAATATTAGGAAGCTTCATAACCCAGAAGAGCTACAATGTCAGTTCCACCGTGGCGGAAGCCTGAGATCGCAGATTTCTTCTTCTTCATACAACCAATGTAAGAAGTGGGCTTGCTTTTAATATAGCACCACCTTACCGAAGCGCAGGAGAGAGTGTATGTGGGCCCTGTAGTGTCCAAGTAGTAGATGGCAGCAGATGGAGCATCACTTATCAGATGCCCTGCACCCTACATTCAGATGCTGTGTATGTGAGGCTTGTTGCTCCGCAAGCCTGTCGGGGCACGGCTCCGGAGATGACCCCGTTTCTGCCGGAAATAAGACCCCGGTTTTCCACCTTTTACCTTACTGGCTGTTCTGACATGCCGACACTGTTTCAAAGTGTCAGTACAAAATAATGTTTGTCATTTTCTAATTTGTGTATTCTGTAGTCACGAGGATGTTTGTGTTGAAGCTACCGCCCTTGAAATCTAATCATGTTGATTTTGGTTTGCTGTTAAATTATCTCGCCTGTGTTGATCTCCCTCCAGTTTGCTTCCTGTTTGCCCGCCTCTCGTAACGTGCAGCCAGTGTACAATTCAGGCAGTGTCTCAAATACTCTCTGTTTTCCGCGTGTCTATTATTACCCTGTTCCGGCATGCTCGCGAACACTGCAGCTGCGGCCTCGAATCCCGTTCGCAGCTTGTCGCCGCGTCGTCTTACCATGTTGCGATGGTCTGAGGGCAAAGAAAGACATCTTCTTCCTCTTTCTTTATTATTATGCTTACTTAGTTTCTTTCCTCCTTTCCTTATTTGTTTTCTTTGAGCCTTTGTTCTTCGTTGCGTGCATCCTTTCCGTCTTTCCACTCCTATTCCGTCTTTCTGGTTTACATTCTTTCTTTCTTGCGTTCTGTCCATCTCTCTTTCGTTCTCGTTTCTTTATGTAATTTTCTTTCTCCCTATCTTTAATTGCTGTTTTCGACATCATCCGCGTGATGACAGTGATTGCAACGAACTGGCTGGCAGTTGAGGGCCTCCCTTCCGTTATCCTGCTGTGTGTAACAGCGTTTTGGTGCAACAGACAACAGAAATTAAATAAGATACATGAATTAAATTCATTTCTTGAAAAACCGTTAACCACTAAGACGAATAACATTTCACTACCAGTAACCTATTATTAATACTAATGAAACAGTAACTAATATAAATTATTAACTCCTTTAAAATCGGGGATTAAAAATAAATAATACAATTCATTGAACCCTGATACACAAGGTACGACAAATAATATCAACTTTTAAAAAAACACTGTCCCTCGCCGGTATCAGCAACGTTGCAGTGAAGCACACCTCTAACTTAACGTTCGTTTTTGTGTAGTGATGAAAGTAAAAGATCATCTCCCGAACACAATACTGGTGCGTAAGCCAGTTGACTGATGCCCTTAATGTGAATTATCGGTATAAAATGATCACACGTTAGGTTGATCCAGCTTGCTTACTGTCCTTTCAGGAAGTGCAGTGTCATATTGGGAGTTAACGGGAATCTTAAAAGTAGTTCTATTTAGGCGGGTTGGGAGCTGCCAGCGTGGTGTGGCCACTTAGTTAGCTCCAAGCACGACATGTGTTACTGTTGTTCGTGGTGGTCTTATTCATTATAATACTCGTCACGTAAGTAATTTTGGCGGTGCGTTTTTCTATATGGCAAGTGACATAACGCGATGTCACAGGACATGTGACATTTAGATTGTCAGCGGAAGCTCAGCGCCAGACGCATCGAAGTAGTGCAGGTACGAGAGACGGAGGTTCTGAACAGAGGGAATGTGCATATGGTACTAGGTAAGGATTTGGAAGGAAGCGGTCGTGATATTCGTAATCTGTGAAAACGTGTTTTGCAGTTGGGTTAGGCCTGTACACGCTTCCGAAATGCGTTCTGTGGGATTTAGTGTCTCTCATTGGTCGTCGTAGGCCTTTCTGTTCATTGAATCTACAAATTTTGTTTTTAAAAATGTGACTGTGTTCCTTTAAGACTAATATTAATACAAATTCTGTATTGTATAGTAAGAAACTATTCGCCCTTGTACCTCGTTAAATTTAACAATATCGGAGAATATTGTAAACATAACTTCGGCATATAAAATAATGGTACCTACAAATACACATAAGTATATTAAAATTAGTTTATATACCCAATGAACTCCTACGTGTGTAGGTCAACTATTTGGCCATCTTCATGGAGGTAAAATGCAAAGATCAGATACATTAAAAATATGAAATAAAATTATAAATGTATCAGAAGCAATATACAGATGTAAAAGTTTACATCTTCTGGAGGTGTAAAGTTTTACATCTGTGGATTGGTAAAATCTTACATCTTTGGATTGGCTGTGATACATCTGTGGATTGCAAAATTTTACATGAATGGATTAGCCCTGATACTTTTCTAATTTAATTTTATACTTTTAGTGTATGGAAACTTTGTATTTTGTATCCCTGAAGATGACCACATGGTTGGCCGAAACATGTAGGAGTTCACTGCATATATAAACTAATTTTAATATACTTATGTGCATTTATTGGTGTATATATATATATATATATATATTGTGTATTTTAGAATAATGCGCGAGTAATGGGTCATATAAAACTTAAAGCAGGTTCGTTCAGAATATATTCAGTGAGATGTATGAATCTTCCATGCATTGTGCACATGCGATAAAGTCGGTAGTATTGGATTGAGGCTTAGTATAAAGTAGCTTAATTTGCCCGTTATGAACCACTGTGAAGTTTGTCAAACTGTAGTATACGCATCCAAAGTCGAATTTAATACACAGCTGTTGATATTTAAAAAAAATCATGAGGTGAAACATATTGGCTTTTTTAATACGTACCATCTTACGTGTATTAGTCAGGTTCAGTATACCACACCGTCTACACATCACCTACACGCTGGATTAAAACTCACCACATCACTACACCAAGCATCACTACGCACAGACTAAACAATTTTAACTCCCAAGATTTTAATCATTGCCCACTTTTAACCTGTATTTGTAGTACTTATATAATTTTAACTGAAATTTTAATAATTTTTAATTGTTATGGAGTGATGACACAACTAACCACTTTGGACCTGAAGATGGATGTATTAATGACCGAAACATGTTGGTGGGAAAATTGTGATTAAAATACATCATAAACATTCAAGTGCATTTTGTTGTTATTTGTATATTGGGGTTAATATTTTGATCTCTTCATTTCGTGCACGTTGTACACAGCAGTCTGCAATACGCGTGCGAGTGCTGATAATCAGGTAACCGCAGGAAATAACCAATGGTTTTGGCACGTGAAGGCGTTGCGCTGATTCGCTACTCCAGCGCCCAGTTGTGTCCCCCCGTATTGTAATATTTTTAGTGCCATGAATTCATCTGCCAGTTTCAGGCTCGCAGTACCCAACACAAACCACTGTATTCTGACATCTGAACGTCTTGAATCTCGCCTCAGCTTTGCCTATGATTACAGCTCGTTCTTTTCCCTCTCCACTCCCCCGGCCTACCAAGCTAACTTCACATTGGCTCACATCTGGTCGCTGGCCGCCTGTGAAAAAGCTGCTGTGACACTTTAACCTGCAGAGGTTTCTTCGTGGCGCATCTAAAGATGAAATCGTGGAAGATGATGTTGGTAGACGCATTTGGGGCGAACCAGGTTCGTATCCTGTCCAGGACACGGTTAAACTGACGGTTTCCGTGGGTTTTCACGAATCTTTTCTGCAAAGCAAGGCAGAAGGAAATGACGGAGACATATGAAGAGACATCAAACGAGATAAACGAACGGAGCTGCGAAGGTAAAGAAAAAAGGAGAGGCCAGAGCGAATGCATAATTCCATGGACCAGAGTCCTTAACTGCGAAGCTAATACCTGGGTCGTTGCTCACCCTGTATGATGATGATACCGCGTTAGCTGGTCCGTGTACGGGCCAGATGGCCGTAGCCAGCACCCCCATAGCCAGGTTTTGCATCAGATTTCATATTATCCTCCACTCAAACGTCTGGGTCATCTAGGCCTAAGAGACTTTAGTATCTGGAATGTGGGCTAAAATGCACGCATTTATCCTTTACAGTGTGTGCTGTACGTCCAACCCAGCTGTCATATATGTGTGTATATATATATATATATATATACACACACACACACACAGGTTGGAAAGAAGGAGAAGAACTAAGAGCGTGGGAACAATAGCAGTCTCTAGTAACAGAGTGTGACTTCTTACGTCATCTTTCTAGAGGGTCATCACGAAAATACTGTAAGGTTAATTCTTGAATTTCTTCTTTGTTGTGGCATCTGTTCCGATGTCGGTATGCTTGCGTAAAATAATGTTGGGAGCTTAGTCTGGCAGCCTTGGTTACGAAGACGGTGTCCTGCGGTGTGGAAATTATTATTTTACCCGTTTTTATAAGTGTCGCACTCGTGCAGAGAAGTTTCCGACAGCGCTATAATGTCGCTGCGCGATGAGTTCGGTACGAGAAATTTACTTGTTCTGAGTTGTTTGAACCTCTTACTCCACCCCTTGTAGGATTTGATCAGGTCTAAGCTTGTCGCTTGCTTCCAGCAATACATTTTAAGGTTTTCCAACACAAGCAGATATTTCCTTCAAATTTTCGCAACGCAGTCGTCGCTCAGTTTCTTGAAGGCCTTCAGCCAAGACGCCGACACGTTCGCGTAAGCAGCCTTCCAGTTACAGTTTCTAAAATACAGTGTTCACATTCCTGGTATGTGTTTTCTGGTTGAACTGAGATGTCCCTTGGTCGTCTTTCGGTTGGTTGGTCGGTTGGCATTTTATAGTGACGCACGAATTGCAACGCGCTTGCTCTTTGAGGGGAGGTATTGCCGAAGTGAAGCTGAAGGATTCGTACCAGCAGCACCCGGCCGTTAAGGGAGACAGTTACATCGTCTTGAAGTGTTGGCATATGGAGCCATGTTAACAGAGACGTTTGTTCGCATTATCATTGTCCGGGGAGTGTAATGTTTCCGTCTCGTTCTCATAAATCCCGATCTGCAACATAAACCCTCTCGCTGTAACAGTTCTACAGCGTGGGTTGTCGAGTTGTGGCCCGCGATCCAGTCGGAACAATTAGACTGTCCGGATCACATGCTGTACTGGATTCTGGCCATGCGTGTTGTCTGCAGACCGCCGGCAGCAAATTATATCGCGTTTGGTAGGTTATTTAACGAGGCTGTTGAGGATCTATTAAAATCGCAGGGTGATCGCGTTGGACCGTAGTTTAATTCAGGGTACTAGTTCCGGTATTTAGCGAAGGAAGCGTGTACCTTAGTGTTAGCTCTTGTGACTGGCCGAGATGGAACCGGAGATCTCGCGAATACCAGTAAGCCATTTTATCACTTCACCTGACGTGCTCATTTACTCTGGTTTTTAAGGAATGTCATATTAATGTTGTGTTACTGTAGGTCACTTCTGTCATGTATTTTTTTTTTAAATTTTTTCCTTGAATTGGTATCTGCATTGAAAAGTAAAGTTGCATACGTTGAGGAAAAGATAAAGGGATGTTAGGAAAGACAAAACAGGAAGTGTTGAAGGAAAGGAAATTAGCTAATGTCATGATGCAAATTGTTTGGAGCTTAAATAAAGAAGGGTAATGTTGCAAGCTTGGGAGAAACTGAGAAAAGATGCAGAATTTTAGTCGCGTGGCTTCTGGGACAGACCGGTTTGGAGACAGATTGACATTGGGAGATAATATTAAAACTTATCCAATAGAAATCGAGTTTGAAGTTGCGAGTTGGCTGAAGATACGATCTAACCGCGTTTGTTGTAACACTTTGAAGTGTTTGAGTTTAGTGAAAACACATTGTATTTTTAACTAGTGAATTAACATTTACTTTGCATAGTGGATGCTACTTTTGGATAATAGAAGGTTGTTGACAAACGCAAGGAATGATGTCGCGCTTCTGTCTTGATGCAAATCTGCCGGTGTCGGTGTCCGGTGTCCTTAAGGATCCAGTTTCCACGTCTGCTTACAAACGATCGGTAAAACTTGCCCTTAACGGTTTTAGTGGAGGAACAAAATTGTATCCCCGCCTTGTTTTTGGAAGGTCTTTACCTTTCGTTGGCGAATTCCACACGTGTTCAGTGCGGATTGGCAACCTTGCACCTCCACGTCGATACTGTCCACGCAGTTGGGACACATTCAGATTCCTGGCGCGTGCCGAAATGGGCTGGCCTTCCAGCTTTCTGCGTTGCTCTTACGATGATACTGTAGTTTTTTTTTTTGGGGGGGGGGGGGGGGTCCATTTTGCCGTCTTTTGCGTTCTTGTGTTTCGGTCATTTTTCCTGGATACGCTCCCTTTGTTCCCT
>Ga0123352_10021942_pt1 | contig 10176 bp, 4 predicted proteins | sample TergutLab28metaG_FD_89700 | JGI IMG/M metagenome (GOLD analysis project Ga0123352, IMG submission 89700) | Labiotermes labralis P1 segment gut microbial communities from Petit-Saut dam, French Guiana - Lab288 P1 | ecosystem: Host-associated > Arthropoda: Insects > Digestive system > Gut ...
GACCATCATCAGGGAGCTGTATTTCTTTGCCTTGCTAAAGTCACATTAAAAGCCACATTAAAACCAGTCATAAATTAACTTCGTTGTACTAGTAGGGTATTGTGGCAGCATGCCATGTTGTGTGATGTTATGTTGCGAAGAGTGCCCTGCTATGGATGTGAATTCTGTGCTTCGCTACGTGATCACGTGATGATGGTCTTAGGCCCGAAACATGTCGGAGCAGTATTATATAAGTGCCTTAGTTGATATTATAATTGAGTAACAGAGACATATATTATTTTTCTTCAACATGAGCGTAATTGAAAAATTGAAAAATGCCTGGTTGTAGGATAACTGTGCTCGAAAGCATCACTCTCCAGTGCCCGAGACAAATGTTCAGTGGTCAGTAATATGGCTTATTTGCGACAACAGTGTCACAAGAGCTGTGATTTTTCAGGAGAAACGTTTAAAGGTTTTGAAGTATTCTACCTTCTGTGAGTGCAACGACGACACAACTGCTCTCCAGCGGCTAGTTTTGGAAACTGCGTTATGACACTATACCTATTAAAAGTACATCTCCGAAAGTTTCTTTCAGTACCAATAAATAAAAAATACCAAATTTTGAGTTGTGACACACTTGTCGCAAATGAGCGATATGAATGAATATTATAAAGATTCAGCCTCCTCTGTAGCCGGAAAAGTTTTCTTTCTAATGCACTTTCCAGTAACGAATATCATTTGACACATAATATTAACGAGATAAGCGGTGTACTTGTAACGTCTCGGCGCTTTCTCTTAGTCATTAGTACTGTACCATGGAAACGCAACAGCGAATTCTTTGTGTATTGTTGAGCTACATAATGTCGCTGTCAACAATGTAATAAATGTTGAACGCTTTGCTATGGAAACGCAACAGTATGGTCTGCTTATTGTTACCGTACATATTTCGCTGTCAACAATATGAAACGCACTTAGGTCGTCATATTAAGTGCCCGATATTTTTGTCAGGTTTTAACAAAATTAAAATTTTTTGATAGATTTTAATAAAATTATTCAATATAAAATTTCACGAAAATCTGTACAGTGTGAGCCGAACTGATACATACGGGCGGACGGACAGACATACAAGGCGAAGCTGGTAGGTGCTTTTCACAACTGTATACGGACGCGCCTAAAATATATAATTAAAAATATTTATAATATTCTCGTTCGTATTTCGCCATATTCGAAGCATAACCTTCTAAAATGTAATTGTACAACGTAATTTTCTTCAAATAGCAATTTTCGTCTGCGTTCTGAATTCGGGTGCCCTAATGTTTGTACGTACAAGTTGATGGCATCCAAATTACCAATTAACTTCACAAAGACATAACCGTAAAGCTGGACTGTAGATAAAGATCTATTTGGAAAGCACTTCGACACCGAAAACCCAGTAAAATGAAATGTCATACAAAAGACAAGGGACCCTTTCTTTCTTTACCCTAATAAATAAAATGGCACCTAAGAAATGCGGCTGTCTGATTGCCTGAGGCGAGCTTATTTTATGAGCTGGGGAGTGCAAATTGTCAAGCGATGGGTAAAGAGAGAAAAACCAACAAGGTGCATCTAATCTGAAGTTTATTTAATTTGTCTATTTCAACAAGTTTCGGGCATCATTATGCCCATATTCAGGAGAACAAGACTGTGTATTACCGCATGTGGTGTTCTGCACTGGTTGTGCCGTCCGTGGTCGTGTGGAGTTGGGACGCAAGCATGTGATAGACAACTGGAATAAACTGCAGATTAATTGGATGTTTTTGGTTTTTCTCTCTTTACCTTACGTTCATGATGCACGGTCACAACAGCCTAAACTCAAGCGTTATTTATGTTCAGGGACAACAAGCTTCTTATGAGGCTGTCTGCAACAAATGAGAGGGCCTGTCTTTCATTCTAAATGTTCGTTTTAGGTAACGTTTCACAAATTGAACGGAGGAGAAAAGAAATCATCCAACTGATATGTAGTTTATTTAATACTTCATAAAATAAGTTATTGTGCAGAGCGCTGTATTTTTATTTTAGCCATGCCTGTGTTAGTTCCGTATCTGTAGCTTCTAATGGTTATTATAAATAACATTTCATAGTAAATACTTTCTTTCCTAAATTGTGTTTCATTTTTAAAAACTTGTGCAATTCCAAGTCGTAATGTTACGTAGATTATATTTGGAAGTTTTCTTGTTTTCAGTGATATGTTATTGTTACAAGTTTAAGAAAATACATCGACAGTAACATTAAGTAACATTAAATTATAAATTTTTTTTGGGGGGGGGGGAGAAAGGGGGGGAATGTTTTATTAAAGATTATGTAGCTCCGGTGGTAGATAAGAGACGTGTGTGAAAAACTGGTAGTATGATAATGGTAGAGGATAACCTAAGTGCTCGAAGAGAACCCGTCCCATTGCCACTTTTCCCCCTGCACGTACTACATTGGCTTGCCTAGAACCAAACTCGGGCGTAGAATGAATGTTTTAGCCTAAGGGGTATTGTTTTACATACGTTTTTAAGCACTGGTATTTATTATTATTATTATTATGAACTATTGCTTGTCTTCTGTGAGTGGAGAATAGTAAATTTACCTTGTATCTAGGCAATACGACATGAAGTAGAATAATGGATCGTGGAGATTAATTTAGCGCATTCTGTAGCTCGTAAGGAAAACAAGTGGGCCCTTAGCTCGTTCTGCTGCCTGTTTACACGTGGAGAAAATTCGATTCCCGTAAGTGTCAAATTCGATGGGCCCTAGAACTGGTATGGACGTCACGATAGAAGAAGTGTGATTTAACCCTTTAACCCCCCAATTACATGCTATAGGCGCCACCGGTTGCGACTTTAAGAAACTGTATATTTGTATACAGTGCATAGTAATTTTTTCATATGATTCGTACAAATGAGCATCGCCTCTTTTACTGAACGGTATGAACAGAACATTTCTAACGGACGTAGACTGTGTTCTTTGTGAGGTATGAAGCGAAGTTTTGTGCACCGCTTAGAACAAACAGTTGATCGTCTCCCGCCAGTCAATATTAGGTGAAGGAATGGGTTTATGAGTTTTCCAGGTCTGTTCCCTTTTCCGTTAGATGCGTGCTTTATTCTAAATTGAAACAGAGGTTGAAGTGAACTAAGTGACAAATAGATGATGAAGAGGCACGGTGAATAGCGCTTCGTGTTCAGCAGAAAAGGAATATCATGTACTACTGACTGATGAAAACCAACAGCGACCCACTCTGCATATCGCCAATTACAGCTTTCGATATGGCAGTTGTAAAAGTCATACCCAAGAATAGGTACATTTGTCTAATATAAATAATGCGGAATGCGTACCCAGTTCGACGTGTAAATTTAAACGTCATGGATGCACGTATCCCGAGCGCAAGGTCGCTTCGGCGCGTCAGTTTCCTTTATTGGTGCCTAAAATCTATGGGTTGTCCGTATAGAACTTGCTTCATGTCACTCTTTTGGCGCCTAGATTTTCGAGGTGGCTTCTAGATATTTGAAAAATCTACACACGATTGATCTAACCAACTTAATGGAACATAGTCCATCCGGTAAGGAAATTCCCCTCCTTTTGTGGTATTCGAGGTTTCATTACCGCTTTCACCAGAGCCCACCACTTGTACTGTAATGTACTGAGACAGGCAAATCCAGCGCACATCCTCGTATTCTGTTTTTGGGTGCGTTCGCAAAATTATGAAAAGCGGCTATTTGCTTCATCTTGTCTGTCTGCCCGACCGTCCGTCCGAATAGAACAATTCGGCTTCCACTGGACGTATTTTCGCGAAACTTGATATTTAAGCATTCTTCCTATATCTATCGACAAATTTGAAGTTTCTTGAACATTCGACGAGAATAACGGGTATGTCTACTTTACATGAAGATCTGCATACATTTATGATCATATGTCGCTGAATTCTTCTTAGAATGAGAAATGTTTCACACAAAGTTGTAGAGAATATCAGGACACACGTTTTGTGTTTAGTAATTAATTCCAAAAATTGTGCCGTTTATGAGAAAATGTGAAAAAATAAGATAGAGCCAGACAGCCCACAGAGGACAATATAATACGACGCTTCACACTTCATGCTGGATATATAAGGCTACACAAACACACACACACACACACACACAGAATATATGATACTTATTGATTTTCCTCTGCAAAAATGGTTGCATAAAAGTGCCTTGGTGTTATGTTTTACGTACATTGCCTGTCTGGTTGAGGCTTTAAGATATTAACTCCCCCTTACGTCTCCCGTTCAGTTTTTCCATATAACTTGTTGCGACAATGATTCATTATCCCATTATGATATAAATACTGGCTCTGCCGGTAGTCTGTAACTAGCCTTTTAGCCTACTATTTGCACTATCCCAGCCTGAATCCTAACATTTGACAGTAAGATAAAGCCGGGCGTAGAGTCGAAATGTGAAATGTGTGGTGCGTCAGTTATGTCTCGCACAGTGAACAATGTTCCCAACGTATTGCTGTTATTACTAAAATGTTAACCCTTTAAATCTCAGCGGTAACTACATGTATCATGCGATTTGTTGTTAAAAATTTCTGCATTCTATACACCGATTGCATTGCATAATTTCATATGATTATCGGAATAAGCAGTTGTTTGCCTTAATCATATTAACTATTGGTTCATTATTTTATCTGACCAGTACCTATCATTTGTCACGCAATTTCAGCGCGCGTGTTGGAGGGTGAATCGACGATGACGATTTGAAGCGAGAAAAGAAGAAGTGACACTCAACTTTTATTATTACCAGTGTATCTAAAATGAGACCATGAACGGAATATTAGGAGTAGAAGGCAAAGGACGGACATACGGAAATATTCCTTTGTGAATAGGACCATCCAACACTGGAACCGGATACCTTCAGAGGCGTTGGGAACTCTCCCCCGCAAACCAATTATTTTTAAAAAGAGGCCAAGGAAGGTGATAATAGAGGTGATTTAAAGGAAGATACAGATCTAGAAGTGTAGAGAAGTGAAGAAAAGTGAAGTGAAAATAAGTGTAGTGAAATGAAATAAAGTGAAGAGAAGTGAAGTGCAGTGTAGGGAAAGGGGGGGGGGGGAGCGGGGCTTTAAGGGAAAAGTTTATATAAGCAGTAAAGTGGTGAGAAGTGAAGAGCTGGGGTGATAGCGCGAGTGCTATATGTGCTATATGTGCTATATGTGCTATATGTGTGTGGTAAAAAAACTAGAAGCTATAAACAGAACTACTTTGGTGTTGTTTACCTCTTGTACATGTTTTAAGTTGTCTTGTGTGAACTGTTGTTTGGTTGTCTTGTGTGTATTGTTGTCATCTAATGTGTACATGTGTACTTGTTGTGCTACGTGTGTATTGCTGTTTTTACTTTAGATTCCGGACTGCTGGCTAGAAGTCAGTATTCGGAAGGTCCTGCGACCGGCCACCTCGACACAGATTTTTCTTGGTTTCCCGGTGTGTATAAGCAAGTGCCGAGATGGTTCCCAAAATTCCAAGTTCCCACTACATGCTTCTAATGTAGCCCTCCCGACTTAAATTTATTAGTAAACAATTGCATATTTTGTATACATGTAAAATAACCACTGCCACCGGGTGACAACCAATTGTAGTTAATTATGATGATGATGATGATGATGATTATTATTATTATTATTATTATTATTATTATTATAAGTAATGAAAAATCGACATGAGATTTGAAACGTGGAATATGAGGAGACTCCGTAGATCAAAGTTACTGAAGACAGTGGTAAAGGAAGTATGGAATTATAGGTTAGGTTTGGAGGGAGAACAAGAGGGCAAATGGGACAAAGTTGGCACTGAACAGAGGATTACACTTTCTTCTACTAAAATGGAACGAAAGTCATTATTTAGGAGCAGGAATTTTTGTATGTACATACAAATTTATTAGAATCATAAGACATTTTAGGGTTTGCTAGAGGAAGGATGTCTTACATGTACACTGCTAAGAGGTCGCTTGTACAGTATTAGTCTGTTATTCTGAATGCGCATGCTTCAGCTGAGAATAGAAGTGAAGAGTTTCTACGTGGAATTTAAAAGAAAAAAATTCGATAAATTCCGCAAGTACCTTACGAAAGTTCCATTACGAGGTCTTACTTGAAAATGAAGGGCAAAGGAAATTTTGAAGCCAATTGGGAACGAGAATTGGCATTTTAAATTTGTGAAATCATTTCTGTCAGTTACTGAATGTGCATGGAGTTAGGTAGACTGAAAAACACACAGTGAGCCACCAATGGCTTCTTCTAGTGCCTGTGTTTTTGAAGTGGCAGTTGGAAAATTGAAAACGTATTGATGTAATTACAGCAGGAATGATTCAGGTATGAGTTGGGGCAGCACTTTATGAGACCCGGAATCTTTATAATCTATACTGATTATGGCAGAATTACCTCAACAATAGAAGCAGTCATTCATAGTAAATCTTTATAAGAAGAATTGTAAAACAAATTGCAGTATTTATAGAGGTATATATATATATATATCCCTCTTGCCAACTTTACAGATCCTGTGTCCAGCATCCTTCTGCCAAAGGTAACTGCATACTTAGACATAATTACTGTGGACCATCTGTGTGGATTTCGAAACGACAGGTCATCCGCTAATTGTGTGTACCTCATTCGTCAAATAGGCTACTTGAAAAAAAAATGGAAATGCATGGGAGCAATTCCTCGGCTGTTTATATAGTTAGAGGATGTCTCTTTGTGAAACTGATAGGGGATTTCGTGTTATATCCTCACTGAGCTTTGTGTGCACACGAAACTATTTAGGTTAATGGAGATGTGTTGAAATGAGACCTGTAGTAATGTCCTGAGAATAAATTTGGCCTGATGCTTTTTTCTAGTTAAATGTCCTGAAAAATACCAGGCATTATTGCAATTGCTGTTCAACTTTGCCTTAATTTACGCAGTCGGAAAGGTCCAGGCAAACCAAGAGGGACTAATGGTGCACTAGACACATGAGGTTCTTATCTGTATGGAAAAAAAATAGCTAAAATCTACACACCATGAAGAGAATCACAAAATATATATTAATTGCTAGGCAGGAGGTCTGTCTAGAAAGGAGTACTGCGAAAACTATTTACATGCTTATGTTTCATGAACAGAACAAGGTACAGGATCAGAACTTCAAGATAAATCCTTCGAAAACATGGAAAATTTGAAATATTTTGGAACGACACCAACAGATCAAAATTGCACACATGAAAAAATTTGAAAACAATAAATATTCGTAAGGCATGCTAATATTAGCCCCAGTATCTCATATCTTCCCATTGTCTGATTAAGAACATAAATATTAAAACGTACACGCCATCTGTTGTTTCATGTTGGTGGGAAATTTTGTTTTCACGTTGAGGGAAAAAACAGGCCGAGAGAGATCGATCATGGGTGCTGATACAATATTTAGGCATAAGGCTGAAGAAACAACAGGACACGAAATAAAACTCTATAATGACGAGCTTCGCTGTTTGCGTTCCCTGCCAGTTATTGTTCAGGTGATCTGTTTAGAGAGGATGAGATGGGTTGGGCGTGTGGCCTATGTACAAGGAAGATAAATTCATACGGTTTGTAGTGGAGAGCACTGTCGGAATGACAGCCCTTGGAAGACCTAGGCCTAGCTGGAACCATAATATTAAAGTACATCTTGAAAACAGGATGGTGTATGGACTGATTTCGTTTGGCTCGGAAAGGGATAAGTAGCGATCTTTTGTGAATACGTTAGCGAATTTTCGGGTTCTATAAAATGCTGGAGATTTTCTCTCTGCCTGTCAAACTGTTGGCTTCTCAAAAAGGACTCTGCTGCACAAAGTTCGACGTAATCCTTCCGGCCGCACTATGGCCCTGGGGTCGGCTCAGCCTCTAACAGAAACGAGTACCAGGATTTTTTCCTGGGGCGAGGGGGTAAAGGCGGCCGATGCGTAGAGCTTGCCTACCTTATAAAGGAAGCCAGCGACAAATTTAGGTTGGTGTAATGTTAACGTTTAGACGCCTAATGTCAACTATACTTGAAGTACCACACCGCTAACCTCTAAAGTTTCATTTTATATATTTATTAAACAAATAGAGGTAACGAATATTTTAAACATGGTATATACTGTCCGTTTTTTTCTCTTCAAAATGCAGTTTGTTTCATAATTCTAACATATTTTGTTCCTGTATTATTCACGTTTTGTATACAGGTTGTGCTAAAATTAAAAAAATAATTCCGGCGCCAAAAGGTTAAACAGTCTTGCTACCAAACTGCAGCCGTCGTTACAATCAGTGGTCGTAGTAGTCTGTACTCAGGAACTACCGAGATCATTGTAATATTATATAGCGTAGATAAACATTTTGTTCCATAGGCTGAGCTCTCATATTGAAAGAAAATTGAGTTCTTTATGTCGTGATGTATAGAGCAGCCATCAGATTTGTTTCAGATCCAAAGAATTTCGCCGACCCACGTGGTTATCCCTCTTCACTGTATGTCGGTCGATATTTGTGCTGATGTAAGTTATGTACTCTTATAACCTGTCAGAACGACTACGTTATATGGCTTCTTTAGGCTGTTCCGCCGACGTCTTAACATAACAGCGCAGGAAGTGGAGGTCTTAGCAGATGTCTGGGTGTGTGTGCTTTCACAAAACCCCGTGCGCTGTGATCACAAAAATAAATATCTGTTATACCAATGTATGTTACGTCGTATGCGCACTTCTGTATTGTTTATTGGGCGATTCAGTGACGATTCGTTTTCAAATCCGTATGTTAGAAAGTGTCAGGTTGTAGAATTCTTATTAATGCTGGAAACGGAAGGGGGTTAGAAAGGGCGAGAGCCTAACGTTTTCAGTGTTACATTGTGCTAGAGGGACTGAAGTGATACATTACATAGACGTCAATAGGCGTCATTTCCGGACCGATATTTTAAAACGGGATCTTCGCTTCCCACAATTACATGAAGAACTAACTAGCTATCAAAACACGACGCTATAATTGTGCCTCTTATTACATTGAAGTGCAGAACTTGGCCATGTACTTTGAAAAAGGCACATTTTTAACACTGAACATTTGTACTCTTCCTGCTTTGTTGCGGTAACTGAGTTAAGGCCGTTAGGTGAGTGACTGTAGCACACCTAAAAGGATAGAAGACATGAGTACAGAATTCGAGCGGGATAACCTGTGGAAGAGACCACTTTGGAAAACTGACTGCCTATGGAATATGCTTAAAATGAATCCTAGAGGAATAGGGTATGAAGCTATGGACTAGATTGAAATAACCCAACATGGGATTCACTGACGGGCTGTATGGATATATTAATGCAATTTTTATTTGAAAAAAATTAAGAACTTCTTTAAAAAAATTTGATTATCAATTATTCAGAGAGGTCGTTGAGTTAATTTTTTTGCCAGATAGCTGATCGTTAAGCAAACCAGAAAAAATGTTAGTAAACTGACGGAGGAACTGAGCTTCTAATAAATATATTACAGCAGGTACCAGACTCTACGTACATAAACAGCCTTTATTACAAAATGAATTACTCTCTTTTTATTACTATTCATATAAAAGTAAACAGTAAATTGTGACACGTTTTGAATAACAGCCACAATTTAATTAGGGAAGCTATGAAGAAATGACCGCGTGTTATGAAATAGGAGTCACCGTTTAAAATTTCGTTCGTTTTGGAGTGTAGATCTGTTATTGCCATATAACTCGAGTTATTAATGTTTTAATTAAATTACTGCAGCCTTGTACTTAATCAGAATTTAATGCACATCACTAAAACCACCAGCATAATTTACTGAACTTTTAAAACAGTTTTAAAGTAGATTGTATTCGACGTTATACTTTGCAAAAACATTAATCGCCTTAAATTTTTATGATTATGGCTAAACAAAATTTATGTAACTACAATGCATGGTAACTACAAGTAATAACGCCAAATCAGGTTCGGTTCGGACATACGTATATTTTACATACTTACTTACTCCATGGTGCAGAGTTCTTCTCGAGAAACTAAGTGGTTTGCAGCTAGTCAAGAAATTTCCTGCATTTCACGAAACCCGAAAGTTCATTACCGCACTCACAAGCGTCCGCCACCTGTCTCTATCCTGGGCCAGCCCAATCCAGTCCATATACCCACATCCCACCTCCTGGAGATCCATCCTAATATTATCCACCCA
>Ga0123352_10021944_pt1 | contig 10176 bp, 7 predicted proteins | sample TergutLab28metaG_FD_89700 | JGI IMG/M metagenome (GOLD analysis project Ga0123352, IMG submission 89700) | Labiotermes labralis P1 segment gut microbial communities from Petit-Saut dam, French Guiana - Lab288 P1 | ecosystem: Host-associated > Arthropoda: Insects > Digestive system > Gut ...
ATATTGTCCGGGCTGCAGGCTAAAACACGAGTCGTGCTTTAGCCTGCAGCCCGGACACTACTCCAGCCTAACCGCACCCAACCTCCAACCTACAGCAACCCAAGAACGAAACGACCATTGCGGTAATCAACATCAAAGTCGCGAGCTCTTGATGATGGGCATAGTAATGCCCGAAACATGTTGAGCATATAAGAAGTACAATAAAGTAATAAGTGGCATCTGGTTGGTTTTTTATTCTTCAGTGTTCCTTGGATATTTATACTAAAAATATAACACTGAATATTTAGTGTGATCTAATATAATAAATAACTAAAAAATAATTTTGTGTATTTTTTCGGTTTACTGTCGTGAATTAGTTACCGATAATACAAAGAATGAACAATGCAAAGAAGAAAAATTCACACTCAAGTTAAGTATCTTCAACAGAACAGGCAAACCGCGTTAAAAAAAAAAAGAACATGGGTCTTCACAAAAGTTTTCCAACCGTACTCAGAGCTTTATAACGATGAGAAGGTAAGGGTTCATCATTTCACGTCACGAAACTGAAATTACTGTGCAAACCATACTCAACACCATAATTCTCGGTTAGAATAATATTTAAGAAATTTTATATCGTCAGGAGCTTTCATAAACGGCAAACAGACTGTGAAGCGATTGTAAAATACTACCAATGGAGTAAAGTAAAGTAAAGTAAAGTAAGCACGCAGTTCGTTGCTTAAGGATCAAAGTGATGGATAAGAAACGTGACGAGCATAAGATGAATCTACTGGTTACTAAGTAAGGTGGCTCTAGAAGGGAATAGATGTAGAATATATCTAAAAGGAAGAGGCAGTTTTGAATTTTACGTCTCAAGCCGTAACATCGGGTTTTGAGGCAAGGTATAACGGCTGAATGATCTTACCGAAGCGTGTACAGATGCTCTTGGCTCTGCATGCAATGTCGTCACCACAGCGGATCGTTTATATCGTCGCGCAATCTTTTCACTGCAGACGGAATTCAGAATTTCAAAACTGCGTGACAGTTCCATCAACAGACTGGGGCTAGCTCCTCATTCTCTTGGTTATTTCTTTTCAGCACAGCACCACTTCACTAAAAATTAAACGAAAACTGTGTGCTTACGACATTTCTGCTTTTACCGAATGGAAACAGTAACATACGATTAAGATGTTGTTACTTTGATTAATGTAAGTTGTAAAGTGTGTTTAAGATATTGTTACTGTGGCGAAAGTAAAGAGAAAATTGTGATTAATATATTGTTACTTTGGCCAAAGTAGAGAGAAAATTGTCTTTAAGATATTGTTACTTTGGCGAAAGTAAAGAGAAAATTGTGATTAGGACATTGTTACTTTCGTGAAAGTAAAGAGAAAATTGTGATTAAGGTATTGTTATTGTGGCGAAAGTAAAGATAAAATTGTAATTAAGGTATTATTACTTTGGTGAAAGTAAAGAGAAAATTATGATTAAGATATTGTTACTTTGGCCAAAGTAGAGAGAAAATTGTAAGTAAGATATTGTGACTTTGGTGAAAGTAAAGAGAAAATTGTCTTTAAGATATTGTTACTTTGGTGAAAGTAAAGACAGAATTGGTTACTTTTGTCAAAGACAAGAGAAAATTGTGTTTAGGATACTGTTTTGGCGAAAGTAAAGAGAAACTTGTGCTTAAAATATAGTTAATTTGAGGAATGTAAACATAGATTTCTGCTTAAGACACTGTTACTTTGATCAATGCAAATAGAAAACTTGTGTTTAAGGTTTTGCGACTTTGATTGACATAAACAAAAATTGTGCCACATTTATGAATGTATATAGAAAGCTGTGCTTAAAATGTAATGACTTTGATGAATGTAAATAGAAAACCGTTGCTCTGAAGCACTTCTTTAATTATTATTTACATGATACGCAGAAATTTCGACGGTGGAGAGACAGGACACTAGCAGCGGAATAATATCACGAAGAAAACAGATAACATAATTTTAGGAACGCTCTATGTTGATATCCCTAATGATCTAATTTGGAGAATCCACACACTAACTTGTCAGGTCTGCGCCTTAACTTGCCGCATGATATCTCTCAATATATTCAGAACACGGTACCCATTTTTCGTCTTTCCGGACCTCCCCCCCCCCACCCACCAACCAGATCTTCCCCCTTCCTATCGACCACCAAGATAGAAGCACACGGCATCGTAATTGATTGCACTTACTTGTTCGTAATCATCGACGTCGAGCCTGAAGTACACATCGGAGGAAGTGACGTCATTTAACTTTTTCTTCAGCAGTCCCTTTTCTGCCTGCTCAACCCATGACATAAGGAGTGCTTCATACCTCGTAATGTGGCGTCTGTTTTATATTTTCCTGGATTTTGTCTAATGTGACGTTTAACACGTTCCTGACTTACTGCTCAGTGCAGTTTTATACGAAAGTTATGTAGGGGCATCAGGTTTACCAGCAGCTCTGTCTGTCTTTGCACAAGTTCATTACGTAATTTTGACTCAAAAATGATTTTACGAAGTATTAGAAATTTCAAACCATCTCTCAATATAAGTTAATTTCAGCTCACAGATTCAGCAATCATATTTAAAACAGATGCCCTCAGTTATGTTCTTATTACTATCCATTTTTACCTAAATATTTGCTTCTAATTTTCTTTTATCGACCCCCTTTCCGGTGCTTCTCCATTCTTAGACTTAAATGAAACTCTCTTATAGTATGTCTTACGCTTGAACAGTCAGAGAAACTTCCTTTTACTGGACCGGAAGCTATTTGCTTTAAAATTCCACACGATCTCTGTTCAACTGAGATGAAACTCTGACGTCATTTATAGTTGCGAACTAGCCAAGAGTGTAATTTACCCTCAAGGAGGTCAGTGCAAAATGAGTGGATGATGGGGAGGTTTGAAACAAAGGATCAGAGGCGGCAAAGGAGAGTCTATAATTTTAAAACCACATTAGAAGGTACACTCTTTTGTAGAACTGGCAAGAAATCTGCCGTGGGTGTCCCTCGCTAAACGAAGAGGGAGATGGAATAATTAAAGTCACGTATCAATGAAAGCTTGGCTACCGTATTGATTTGAGGAAATTAACTGTAAACCAAGAGCAGATCCGCACACGCGAAGAAAATTTAAGCTAGTGCGGGCTGGGTTTCCTTCGAACTAACTCTATGCGGCAGAAGTCTTCTTCAGAAGTTAAAACATGGTCAATCAATCACTAATGTTCCATCATTTTAAGTAAACCGAACTGAGTGGTTCACTGTGCAGTCTACATAATCGCTCACCAATATGGATCATAGCCCATTATATGTATCGTCTGTGTAAATCATTCCACAGAACTATACATTGCTCCAAGTGCTAAAACTTTTTATCTTCTAATATTTTACATTTATCTGTATTTACCCATTTAACTGCGAATTTTATCCAAGAATTATACGATTTTTTAATTGTGGGTTGATTCCAAAATTTTGTAATTGTGTTTTTATTCTTGTGAATGAGATGGGCTGGGCATGTGCAGCATATGGGTGAGGAGAGGGGGGTGTATAAGGTCTTGGTGGGGAAGCCGGAAGGAAAGAGACAACTGGGGAGGCCTAGGCGTAGATGGGTGGAGAGTATTAGGATGGATCTCCAGGAGGTGGAATGTGGGTATATGGACTGGACTGGGCTGGCCCAGGATAGAGACAGGTGGCGGACGCTTGAGTGTGCGGTAATGAACCTTCGGGTTCCGTGAAATGCAGGGAATTTCTTGACTAGCTGCAAACCAGTTAGCTTCTCAAGAAGGACTCTGCACCATGGAGTAAGTAAGTAAGTAAGTTCGTATTCTTGTTCTCACCACCCTGATGAAGGCCACATGAGTGGCCGAAACATGTCGGTGATTACTATGTAATCAAATTGATTCATACATTCTAGTGCGTTCGTTGATTCATTAATGCACTGACAATGGAACGTATAAGAAGCCTGTTTCTTGTTCGCAAGCCCTCGACACTGGTGCCTGTGCAGGCCACGTGAGTGAAGTCCTCATTTTCACGTAATGAAGATGGCTGTCTTATGAGACGTAACGCTGTTTCGTCTGGTACAGCTGTACCTAAGGTTTATGTGAGCCAGCTGCCGCCATCATCAGTGCAGATCTGCCTTTCAAACATCAGCACACGTCTACCAGACTATATTGCCTCACGCCTCTAGACACACAAGTTTTCATAATCACTGCTTTGCCAGTAGAATCTCACCTTCATATTCCATTGAGTTAATGCCTATTTGAACATTATCAGTCAATTTACTCCTTTGTAGTCGGGCTGTATTTACTTGATTGCCCGAAAGGCAAACAGCGTCATCTGAACTTCAAACCATGCAGTTGGTTTTGTTACACCGACTTATAAAGCAGTAATTTAATTAATCAAGTAGTAAAAACACACAGAAGCACAAAACACATATGAGTGAATACAGTAGTAAGAACACATAGAAGTACAAAGCAGAGCAGTATAGAACACAGAAGAAAAAGCATAGCAGTACATAACACACAGAAGTACAAAACATAGCACTACAGAACACACAGAAGCACAAAACACTACGAGTACACACGGCAGTACAGAATACATAGAAGTAAAAAAACACAGCAGTAGAAGACACACAGAAGTACAAAAAAACACAGCAGTACAAAACCCGTATGAGTGCGCACATCAGTACTGAACACACAGAAGTAGAAAACACAGCAGTATGGAACACATGGAATTACAAAACATACAGAAGCGCAAAACACATATAAAAAATAACCCTTCTAAATTGTCACAATTTAATTAAACATCATTTTGTGGTGCTCTCAGTTTATCGGGTGTGCCGTCTTTGAACAACGCATCATTCGTTAAATGACCGTTTGACGGGAGAAACGGGAAGGACTAGAAGGAAAACCTGTCCGTCACACATCACACGCTGACCGTCCTGGGATCAAAACGTTGGCCTGCGTGAGAAAGAGTGATTAATAACCTGAATTTATACTTACTTACTCCAGGATGCACAGTCCTTCTTGAGAAGCTAACTGGTTTGCAACTAGTCAAGAAATTCCCCGCATTTCACGGAACCCCAAGGTCCATTACCGCACTCACAATCGTCCGCCATCTGTCCCTATCCTGGGCCAGCCCAATCCAGTCCACATACCCACATTTCACCTCCTGGAGATCCATCCTAATATTATCCACCCATCTACGTCTAGATCTCCTCAGTGGTCTCTTTCCCTCCGGTTTCCCCAACAAGACCCTATACGCCCCCCTCTCCTCATAATATACAAAATTAAAACCAAAACAGTCATTAATGGTTCAAAATTTGTGATATGAGAATTGTGATCTTCGTTTTCACAAGTATTTTCTTAACGTTACGTAGCTGTTCCCATGCTGTCTCTAAAACAGCCAAATGACGGAATAAAATATTTATAAGAAAAGAGAGCATTAGAAACCTTCGGCACGCTCAATGAAACAAAGTTTCTATAGAATACACAATAAAAGACACAAAGCAGCAAAGAGATAAACACAAGTACAAATGTCACTTAATTAGAACGCAAGTGTTGGCGTTACAGTTCTGATGTTCCTTATAACCTTCAGCTGCGAGTGTTCTAAATGCCGCTAACAAGCAAGAAACTGCGCCAGATTTCCTGGTAACCAAGACCTTGCTCCCATGTGTATTGCTGGTTTAGTGCTGCTTACAGTATTCTTGGGATTCTGTATCCTCTAGAGAACGCTTAGAGTCAGAGGGTGAAAACAGTAATAGTAAAATAATTGAACTCCCGCAAGAAAGCGGCAACAAAATTCCACAGAAACTTTTAATGCATGCAAACTAGAACGAAACCCTCTTTCTTTTGATCAATATCATACCCTCGGCCCCGTCGTTTCAGACACATGATATATCTGTACGCTATACTACCAATGACGTACCGTTTAAGAAGCTGACTCAATGTGCTACAAGCTGAAAGGTCGCGGGTTCGATTCCCCATGGCGTCATGGGAATTTTTCATTGACATAATCCTTCCGTCAGCACTATCGTCTTGGGGTCCACTCAACCTCTAACACAAATTAGTACCAGCAATATTTCCTGGCGGGTAAAGACGACCGGTGCGTTGGGCTGACAAAATTAGCACCTTAATGTACTAACTGTCATGAAGTCTGGGAGCCTCAAACTCCTGAAAACCACAGGTCCTGTCAGGCTTGTACAGGGATAGCTTTAGCTTGACCTTAACCTTGACCTTTACCCTTCAAGAAGCACAACCCTCTACTGACGACGTGAGTTCACACATGTTTCGATCACATGTATCATCGACAGTGAAAATGGCAACGAAACCGCGATGTTGAAATGTGCAGAGCTTAAACACTTTATTATCCAGCTAATGCACAATATATAATATGTAGATACAATTAAAATTATAAAATATTTAAAAGTGCTCCAACATGTTTCGGATCACAGAGGATCCATCGTCAGTTAGTCTTGTACAGTGCTTGGTTACTAAAAATTACAAGAATGATTCTATCGTGTCCTTTGACATGGACAAGGTCGGTGTTCTGGCAGCGTATTCTGACAAAATGCTGCCATAACACCGACCTTGTCCATGTCAACGGACACGATAGAATCATTCTTGTAATTTTTAGCCAAGCACTGTACAGAGTACCCTGATGATGGATCCTCTGTGATCCGAAACATGTTGGGGCACTTTTAAATATTTTATAATTTTAATTGTATCTACATATTATATATTGTGCATTACTTGGATAATAAAGTGTTCAATTATCACTGATGCACTGTGCAGAACATGAAGAGTGCAGAGCTTATTACCATATGTACCATTTATTATGGCTCTGTTTGTAGGCAACGATCAGTAACCCTACAGTTATTCTGCCTTACCTTAAAATCTCTTTCGTCACTAACAATTTTCAGTGAGACAGCCCGTCATCTTGACCCGTAGTAAATGACATGGCTAATTAGTTTTGAGAAAACCTCTTTATGAAGTTTGTAATTTAATTAAATCGTCTACAGTAACTAATCGCAATTGAATTACTTTATTGTTCAAACTGAAGGCAGTTACTGGCTGTAATTGGCTGTTTTATAATGCAGGAACAGAAGGTCCTTAGTTTACACCCTCAGGATGTAACAGAGTTGAAAAGGTAAAGGAAACTAATTATGCAACACCTGCGCCCAATTTATCAAGGCAAAACGAATGTTAAACTAAAATCTTTATGAGTTACTTGTTATTCTGCTTACATAAGTGGCCGTGATGTAAATTTATAGTAAATACCTGCATGCCATGCAAAGCTAATCGCGTTACGGACATGACGTAGAACGGGTGTAAACATTTTTTATGTGTTTATTTAAATATACAGATTAGCACTATTTCAAGGAAAAGTTTCGGGTCTGAATGGATAGAAAGAAAATTTAACAAATTTTAGAACAATCATTTCAATCGAGGATGAAAGCAGCAACCAAATAAGGACGGAAACACCGAACCGCAAGAAACCACTGGTCTAAGCAATGGGTAAATGGGAGGATAATACAATGATATTGAAACTGATCTTCAAGAAATGAGATGGGAGGTATGGGCTGAATTGATCTGAGTCAGGATAGGGACGTGGCGGGTGCCAATGAAGGCGGTAATGAACTTACGGGTTCCATATAATGTAGAGAGTTTCGTGACTAACTGAGAACCTGTTAGTTTCTTGGGAAGGACTCTGCTCCACGGAGCTAGGTAGTTAGTCAGTAAGTTAGTTGGTTAGTTAGTTATGTAAACACAAAGGAACGTCCTCCATTAAGCTAAGGCATGAAGTTAAGAGGAAAATCTTTATGATAATAACGCATAACTAAACGCCAAATTACGAAGACGTATGGAGAACTGGAGATATACAGCTGTAAGAATTATTAACTTCAGATTTAAATTGATGTAAGTGGTCAGATTTACACTCCGGCTGTCTTACTCTCAAGAAGAGGCATCGAATAGCAAATGCGATGGTTTCAGAGCGGGTCTGGACGTCTTGAGTTCACCCTCATCCGGCGTAGGTCTTGAAAATCGCGATACCTGCGTCCGCATGAGGCCTTCACCCACTGGCTTCCCCGAAAATGCTCGATATATATGAAAATTTGTGCCAAATATCTTGTATATGCATATTCTTAAATTGCTCAGTGTTCTAAATTCAGTAACATGCACAGGTAAAGCTTCCAAAATTCGCGTTTGTACCGGGTCAAAAATGTCAACTAGTCCTGCCCACGGCCAGCCATTATAGCCTACTGACTGTGCTAACTCGGGTCCCTTAGACCTTGAGTTCAATTTGAAGTCCCAGCCGCATTTAAATGATCAATAATTATGTGTTAATTACAATTAATATTTTTCTTACAATGGCGCAACAGCTCTTGCGGGCCAAGGCCTCCTCTTTATCGAGGATTCATGATCACACACAGACACACCACAGTCGGTAGGACTCCTCTGGACGAGTGATCGGCCAGTCGCAGAGACCTCTACCTGACAACACACAACACTCACAAGAGACAAATATCCATGCAACCGGCGGGATTCGAACCCATAATCTCAGCAAGTGAGCGGTTGTAGACCCACGCCTTAGACCGCGCGGCCACTGGGACTGGAGAATTAATAGCTTTTTTTTTTCCTGTGGCGCTGCGGCCCAACGCGGGCCATGGCCTCCTCATTCTTAAGGTTTCTAGATCACATCACACACAGCGACACATCCCAGTCGGTAGGACTCCTCTGGACGAGTGATCAGTGCGTCGCAGAGACCTCTACCTGACAACACACAACACTCACAACAGACAGACATCCATGCCCCTGATGGGATTAGAACCCACGATCTCAGCAGGCCAGCAGCCGCAGACCCACGCCTTAGACCGCACGGCCACTGGGACCGGCGAATTAAAAGATTGCTGAGTATAAATTGTAAACTAATGTATTACGCTCGACATCATGAAGGTCTACAGGAAGTGGTGATGTGCTGATACGTGGTGCAAGGTGAGAGCCGCTGTATGGCCAATGACCGCCACTTTAGCCATTACAAAAGAGGCTGATTAGCCTAACGTCCAAGTATAGTTGACGTACCGCACCGCTAACCTCCAAAGTTGCATTTTATATATTTATTCAACAAATATAGCTACTGAATATTTTAAACATGGTGTATACTCTCCGTTTTTTTCTCTTCAAAATGCAGCTTGTTTCATAATTCTAACATATTTGGTTCCTGTATTATTCACATTTCATATACAGGATGTGCTAAAATTTAAAAAAAAAATAATTCCGGCGCCAAAAGTTTAAGGTCCAGAGCCGGTTTGGAAGCGATGTCAGAATAGTTTTGGATCCACCCCGACAATGGATCATAAATTGTAACCCACTGTTAGGGGTAAGGTAAATAATTCACTTGACAATTTTCAGTGTAGCATAAGAGTACCAAATATCACTGACTTCTGCACAGTGGTTTCGTACATGAAACATCCGTGCATTCGTGTCTGCAGGTCTTGCAAACAATAAATACGATGGCACGGAGTTCGCCTTCGGGTTTTCCAAACTGGAAACTTCTGCCTCATTGAGGCTTTACTTAGTTACATGGAGAGTTCTGGGTTTATATTCGAAAACACAGATGTGGAAAATAATTATTTATTTTCTATTTGTTCCTCGCACTATTTATGCATCTCGTACCTATCCGCTGTCCTTCCTAACCGTCAGATGTGTCGATGCACTATGTTAAGTTACACCTTCACACCTCCGAACAGACGTTTTAGTGCAAGCGGCTCCCATCCGCGCAAAAATGTGAAAAATGCATGCTTGAGTGGAAAGTGCATAAGAAAAACATAACATATATTACCAAGCATAATAGTCCATTATGTGAATATGTATGTATGTATATATATATACAGGACCGCCTCTGTGGTCTAGTGGTCAGAGTTTCTGGCTACAGATACAGAGGTCCCGGGTTCGATCCCCGGCGCTACCAGTGGGTCTGGAACGGGGTCCACTCAGCCTCGTGAGCCTCGTGAGATCAATTGAGGAGCTACTTGAATGAAAAAAGTAGCGGCTCCAGGTCTAGAAAACAAAGATTAACGGCTGGGGGGACCCGTTGCGCTGACCACGTGACACCCCTCTATCCGCAAAAGTTGGCACTAACTTCGCCGACCGGCGGCGGCCGCTCTGTCGGTATAGTTCGCGTGCGGACTAAG
>Ga0123352_10021946_pt1 | contig 10175 bp, 6 predicted proteins | sample TergutLab28metaG_FD_89700 | JGI IMG/M metagenome (GOLD analysis project Ga0123352, IMG submission 89700) | Labiotermes labralis P1 segment gut microbial communities from Petit-Saut dam, French Guiana - Lab288 P1 | ecosystem: Host-associated > Arthropoda: Insects > Digestive system > Gut ...
AACCTTATTTGGTTAAAACACTTTAAAAACATTCATTAGTCTCCAACATGTTTCGGTTGCTATTTTTCAACCATCATCAGGGAGCCTTAAAGTTCTGCTAAAGTTACTTATTTGCGTTATATACATGGTGATAATGGCGTTGTGAAAAATTAAAAAAAGTGATACATCATCTTCTAAATCCAATAGGATTTTATATATTGTGTTTATATATCAAATTAACGGTAAATATTTCAGTGCTATAATATTTTTTGGACGACTGTATGGCGTTACTTACGTGTCACATTGTTACGCACCGACTTCATACAACGAAATCGTTCTTGAGACAGAGAGAGTGTTCATGTATTCAAGAAAGTCACCTTTCCCCGCTCCAGGGTTGACCTACAACTTCACGAGGTCCCACTTTTTGGGATCCCCCAGAAAGCTGGTTTGTTTTCGGACTTTGAGTCAAGCACATTTTGTACTTACATTCTTGTATTAATCTGCATTATAAGTTCAGGATTAGCCACAGGTACGGCTCCCAAATTTATTTTTGCATTAGCTCCGGAAATGGCTTGAAAGGTTCTGCTCCCCACTTCCACCCCCAATATGGAACCACAGTTTTTATTGCCGTGTTACGACTTTCCTACGACTGTACAAATCCTGGGCCTGTTTAATCCATTCCAGACTCATATATCATACTTCATAAATATTCACCTCATTAATGCCTCTTTATAATTTGTCTCCCTCTTAGTTTTCCCTTCAAGTTTTCCATCTTAAATTATTTACGGGTTCATCCTTCTCATTATCACTGATTTGATTAAATTCAAACATTTGAAGTGTACGTATCATGTAACTCGTATTCTGTATCCACATGTTACGTTAGCTCTCGCAGGTCCAAAATCTCTCTTGATTTATCACAGTCTCAGACAATGTGAATCCATGTTAATCCCTTCAAATGAGACAGAATAACTCTCACACCACATAAACAACAATTAAAATTACATTTTTATAATTTTAATGTTTTGGTTTTTATATATGACATGTAGAATAGTATTAATCCTACCGAATCAATATTCCGTCTTGTATGAAGCTAACATATGGGTAATCAAAACCTTGGTGAAAGGTAACAGATATAAGACCATCCCAAATGTTACAATTTGAGCATTTGATCAGTATATACGATATCGTTATCCGTGCTAAGACTGTACAAAACATTTTTGTATGAGTCTTTGAGTAGGGATGGTCTACTAAATTATATGAAAATCTTTCCATTCCTGCATCACAGAGAAGGCAGTTTATTAACATCACGAACCACCCGTTAATGTAATTTAGACAAACTCTTTATATGTTTTTAGCAAATCATAAAAAAAACCCATAGATACATTTTGTAGTAAAGTAAGAATTTCATAATGTCACAGAAAGTGGTACACCCATTGCGCTATAAACTCTAACAAAATTATCTCACTCTGATGGACTAATTGAAATTCCCTCAAGGATCCATAATAATCAATCGGTCTTCAGATTAATTAGTTCATAACTGAATTGTTTCTGTGTTCTTGGAAACAAAAAGAAAGGAGCCTTATCTATTAGGCCGAAGTTAAGTTGACTTTAAACTGTAATTTTATTTACTAAGACTTGTTATATCTTATCCTACTTCTTATATAAACACATACAGAAACTTAACATACTTTTATGTAAGTTACAGAAAATCGCTGTCTTCTTTCTTTCTAAAAGGCAAAAAAAACTCTTTTTGTGAAGTAAGCTTACTGTCAGTATATGTATTCTGTGTTGTTTGTGTGTGTGTGTGTGTGTGCCAATTCCAACTTATAAAACATTTGACGTATTTTAAAAAAACCGCTCGAATGACACGATATATATATATATATATAGTTTGTTGCAATGCGTAAAAACAACAAAAACACTAACTTTTAAAGGGACAGCGAAATTACAGGCGGGAGTCCTGAAATTTTGCAGGGCGAATTATCTTTAAGAAGTAAAGAAGTTCTGGAGAAATAATACTTTTTGTAGAATATAAAAAGCAATACGGTTGCTAGGTAATATATTTTTTTAGCTTTCGGTTTGATAGCTATAAGTACTGAACCGACACAAAAGTAAAAATTTACTACGCACACAAGAGTAAATCATAAAACTTCCACACATTTCCTATAGAAAATCTGACTGTGAATAAAAGATCACAAAAATTTTAATGATGTGAAATTTTGAGTATATAATCGACGAAACTTACCAAATGAATCAGCATTTAGGGAAAGTTTTTTATAAAATTAAATATAATAGGAATGAAAATATTTAATAAATAAGTAGTTCTAGGAATATGTGCCTTGGAAAAGCAGACTTCATAAGTTCTTTTCGAAAGTCTGTAGTTTCGTGTTTATTTTTAAGCCAAATTAAGGTTCTACTTTAAGATATTAAGGTACCCATTTGTGGCATAACGTATTTGAAAACTCTAAAAATAAATTCCAGGTTTTTTTTTCATTCTTAAATTTTACATGTACTTTAACTATTTTGCGTAAACGTCCTGGTTTGGACTCCGTGACGTCGCACATGACGTCATGCAATGACTGCAGTCGATAAATGAGCGTGCTGGTAAATCGCGTGGATGTTGTTGCATGGTAGAATATTCGTTTTCTGTAGTCGTTACTGCAAGTGTGAGGCACGGTGGCGTTTCTTCTATCGATCAAGCCCTTCCTCTTGTCCATCCATCACGCGTGTCCTAGTTCCATTTTGTCTGTCCTAAGAGGACAACCATCAAAGCTCCAATAACGAACCCGAAAGATGCGCTTTGACCGCTGACACCTGAAGTGGATAGCAATTTATTAGCTGCATGTTCTGCTCTGTAAGACATTGTTAGGCTAGACAGGCTGATAATAAGTTCGTGGCCTTCGTCCGACGGCACGAATGGACCGGGGTTGAAGTCACATCTGGTGTATGTACTACAAACACTTCCATAAATCTATTGCAGGCATGATTCCCAAAATTCTACTTAAAAGCACTAATCAATAAAACTGCACACTCACTCAGTTTGCTGGTACAAACGCTTATTTAGATAATGTAGAGGATATTAACCTTCACAGAAAGAAAAATAAAATAAAACAACTTAAAAACGTGTCATCTCGTTGTGTGTTATTGATATAATTATGTATGTTAATATCAGTTCGAACACAACTCGAATTGTTAGACAATAAAGTCTATCTGATTGAGCAGCCACATGTTTCGACCTAAATTAGGTCATTTCTAGTCCCTTAAAACTTTAAAATGTACATTAAATAAGACAATGTATAATTATATGTTTGACTGGTGGTCCTTCATGAAGTTTGAGGATGAGTAAGACAAATGCAAGAACGTGAAGCGAAATAACATAACTTAGCAGAAAAGTGACAGTCAGACGTTTTACATTAAATATTTACAAATTACAATCTATTTTTAGATTCAAGGTTGTTTTATGTAGAGAAGAGAACGGTAAGAGACACGCAACATATCCGGGTAAGAATATTATAAGCCATCCCAGCTGAAAATTCTACTGAAGAGGAATGTGAATTATATACAGAAGGAAACGAATTCTGACACCGTAACCTAAGTAAGTCACGAATTTTCAAAAAAAAAGCTTGGACTGAAACAGGTATTCTATAATCTTGGCTCAAAAAATTGAATGTAATTTGTAAACAATCGAAGTACTAACTCTGCCTAACGTGCCCGATTTTGTTTTATAGTCTTTCATTTTACAACCTTTCATTTTGTTCTATCTTCTCAAAATTTCATGAATGACGAACCGTTAATCATATAATATATTGTCTTCCTCAATGTGTTTTTTTTTAACTTTAAGAGCCTAGAGATGATCGAGACATGTAGCTGCTAATTTAGACAGATTTAATAGTCTAGTAAACATAGTTGTTTTGAGACTGATACTGATTTCAATTATACAGACTTAATATAATTTGTGAAATTCGAGGTTTATATAACGGGGAATATTTACAGGGTATTCATCACAGTTATAAAACATGGATTAAATATTTCGGTGGATCATGTTGCCTCTATATTTTATGCTGAAGTTAAAGGAGGTAGGTTTTTCCGAAAGTTTGAAGATTACACGTAATATTATACGGTGTTATAACAAAGAACACAACGATCTGAAATTTATGTAACGTCCTTTTTAAGTCTGTAGAATGTATGATGTAAAATGTTCGTTTTCTTTAATATTCTCAAACGGAACGTAAAAAATCTCCTTGTCTCAGTAGACCGTGGTGAGTAAACAAGCCAGTAAGCGGAACACGATTTCAGGTTCTCTTGAGATAAATGAACATTATGGAGTCATTATAAGCAGTTATGATTGATACGGTTCTTTGTATTTTTTACTTGTCTTTATACACACAACACTGGGATTTTTATTTTCGCTTACTTTTAAAGGTGATAGTTTTTTAATGCACGAAATTGCAGAGAAATTTTGGCTTGTCGTCTTAAGAATCTGGAGACTACAAGCGATTTTTACTTACCAGATCTGCAGTCAAGATCTTGTGTTTGTGTATACTCGTAGCCACACTGACATATGCCATTCCGGCATTCTACTCCTTCCACGTTATTAGACTCCAAATAACATTGGCTGTTTTGTTCGCAGGGTTCACCCAGTACTGAAATTAAATGGTAAGCTTGAGTCACTTAATATGCAAATGACTAATAAGATGGTGGTAAAATTTATAAAAATCAAGGGGAAGTACGCGATTTTATGGTAATGAAGAATTTATATATTTTTGTGTAGTCAAAAGTGAAAGGTTTTTTCTTAAATTTTTGTTAATGAAATTTAAAACACGTCTTTATTATCACGCACTTGATATCAGAATATTAGGCTCGTAGACCGAATTTTGGATCAAATTAACTGGTTCTAGCAGATTATTGTACCCGCACAACTAAATAGCGAAAAAAGTTATTTTTAGTATGGTTAATTATTGTTATTGTTATTGTTCATAAATTTTGTTATGATTGTACTTTGTCAGCATTTAGTAATGTACAATTCTAGTTCTTGAGGCTTCGTAAATGTGTTAAATATTCATGTGAAGTGAATGACACTGTAAAAATTGTCATAGAATTAGATTCGAACTTGCATTCTTTTTTGGGACCTCACTGGTTTCTCATTTCGATAGTGACTTTATGACCCCAAAAAAATTCTGCTGAACTAAAATGAAAATGTCTACTAATTTCTGAATTTGTAAAGCTTCCCTAACTTAGGCTTGGGAATTTTTATGTACATATTCCATAATCATCAAACATTTTACAATCGAGGGAAGACATGCAAGACGCGACGCTTCAGACCAAACATAGGCGGTCTCATGTACGGGATGGTTGTCTAATTGTAGCAATTTAGTTTTAGAGAACCTAGTCCTTGTTACTGTTGATACAAATATTATTGTTTTATTTAATCCTAATGTAAAAACTTGTTACCACTATCACTATCCTATACGTAAGGTTAAAAAAAATTAAATAAATTGATGTCTAAATTGAGTAAATATTAACATTCATACTTGTTTAAAACCAACAAATTGCACAATATACGCAAAACATTAAAATCACATTTCTAAGTTTCACATTAAAACATATTTATTTAGTAACTTCACTCTCGATATAGTGCATAATCCCAGAGGATGATCCCGTATGGGGATCGAAACATGTAGGAGGAATATAAATATGTTTTAATATGAAACTTAGAAATGTGATTTTAATGTTTTACATATATTGTGCAAATTGTTGGTTTTAAACAAGTATTGATATTGTATTGCACTAAAATACAATGAAAATTAACATTCATATTTTCCTCTCGCTTTCAAATGTGTTTAGAAATACTTGAATAAATCATGTGGCAAACCCCACTTTACATTATAATTATTTTAATACTCACATTAAACATGCTTACCTCTCTTCTCCCAGCACAATTCATTTCGGAAATGATAACCTTCTTTGCACGTGCATATCCCTTCAACACAGGCACTGCCTTTCGGCCCAAGTAATTCAGAACACTGCGAAACTTCCTCACACTCATCTTCAAACCCCACTGGCGCTGTATAGGCAACGTAACAAATCTAAATTACGAGAATATTGCTCTACATGAAATTATGTCGCCATAAGATTAGTTGATAGTTTATTATATCCATTCTTCTTAATAAAATACTTAATGACATGAATTTACTTTCAAACTGAAGCTTCAGAATGAACGCTGTCTTCAGTTAGTACATAGAGAGTATAGTCCAGGACTACGTATTGATTACGTCTCCGTCTGTTATTACGTACGATCGCAAAATTGTGAAAAGCGAATATTAGCCGCGTCATGTCCGTCCGTTTGTCCGTCTGTCCGCACGGAAGAACTCGGTCCTCACTGGTCGGATTTTCTTGAAAATTTGATATTTGGGTATTTTTCGAAACTTCTTGAGAAAATTCAAATTTCATTAAAATCGGACAATAATAACGGGTACGTTACATGAAAATCAGTATACATTTTTGATAACATGTAGCTCATTTCTTCTTAGACACATTTGTGGAGGAAATAAGAACACGCTTTTATGTTCAAGAACTTCTTTTTTTCGAAAATCGTACTGTTTAAGATATAATTTGAAAAAAATATTGTAGAGCAGGGCAGACCACAGATGCCAATATAGTATATTCGCAATGTATGCTGGATAAATAAGGTTAGACACCCACACCCACAGCAAGTAATATTTATTGCTTTTCCACTGCAACAATGGTTGTACGGGAACGCCTCAATGTTACTTTATACTGTCATTGCCTGTCTTGATCTTTTAGTATCATGTTGGTGTGAGTAAGTATCTCTGTGAAGCTGCTGTTTTCCAAATGGGCCCTTTTTCCCTACCCTGCATATAGATGAGTGTGTATGGAGCATTGGTGGAACGACAATAGACAGGGGGAGATAAACTTGTCTCACCGCTAATTTGTCCACGACATGGGCTTTTATTAGAATAACCTGTGTCGTCGGTGATGTAAGGCCGGCCAATACCGCCTCTGCTAAGGTACAACGTACAGTACTTGTCTAACAATTGCGATCTAAGGTGTTAATAATAGTAATTATAATGAATATGTCTAGACCTAAACTTCCCTTACGTAGGTCGCTATTTCATATTCATATCCACCGCATGGGTTCTGATGCATTCATTATAATGAAGCATAATCTTTCTTCTTGTTTTTTATTTTTGTACTTGATTTTAAATTAATGCTAATTTAATATGTTTCTTTCGTTTCGCTCGTTTCTTCATTTTGTTTACATGTTGCTTATTTGTTTTGCACTCTATTTTAACGTGGCATTAGTTGCTGAGGAAACACGTAAAGAAAACTTCTTAAATTTCATTGGTTTTCTTGGTGTGTGTTGCTCATATGAGGTTCTTCTGAATTTTACAGTACTTCAAATTTTACCTTCGTTTCAGCGGTTCGAAAAAATATGCTCCCTTTCTCTTCTAGTTGACGGTATTTTGTTTTTAAATGGGTACCTCGCTTTTCTGTAAAATTATGGAACAAATATGTCATCCTGGACCGTGTCAAAACCCATTACACCTTCATGTGAGAAGCAAGTCAAATTAAATTTATGTGTTATTTTATATATGTGACAGCGTAGGTCTACATGAGAGTATACACTGCTCTAAATTCACATGAGACATACAAACGCACACACACACACACACACACACACATATTGCTTGTGTGTGTGTGTGTGTGCGTTTGTGTGTGTGTGTATTTAACAGATTTGAAAATGTACCAAATGTGAGATAATTTGCCGTACTGAATATCACAATGTTGAGATCTGTGTTTTATGTAGCTTTGAATATAAACCTTTGGAAGCCTAGCGGTTTCTTTACGTACCACCAGGTTTAACATTCAAAAGATCTACATGGTGTTCGCTTTACGTTGAGTGTTTTATACGGATCTCAGAACAGAGAGCGACTTTTGCTTGATGCACCATTAACTGTTCGGCTTTTATAACCGCGGTGTAAATCGTTTACAGCGCGGTACGGACTGATTCCTTATATCAAGCGGGTTACGTGTAATCTTTTAAAGGCTTAGAGTATCGTTTTTCTTATGTGATGATGGAGTTTGTAGGGTCCTGTAAAACATTGATATACATCCAATTATCTGCAAAAAGTTAGATTCCTGAGGGTCTCAATTTTAGATATAATTTTTTTTTTGCGAAATAGAAACTCGAAAATAATTTAAAATTCGTATGCACTGTAAATTCACAACGACAGTCCAGGCTGTTATTATACAACAATATTTAATGTATCTGAGAAAGTAAGGTTTATTCAATTGTGAATAAACACAGAGGAAGGCTCGCTACAGAATGTAGCATTTGTCCTGTCCACTACGTACCGTTCAAACACTTATTCTTCCCCGTGCTCGGGATGGTGCCGTTATCGCAGGCACATACTGCAACGTTGCAAAATGAAGAGTTGACAGCATTACATTCATTGTCGTCTGTACAAGTTCCACCGATTCCTGCAACACAATGTAGAAAATTATGAAAATATTGTTACTTTTCTTATAAGTCTGAATTTAAAGAAAGACACTTTAAAACGTAGTGGTTTTCATACTTAACAACTGTCTCAAATTTAAACAGACGAGCAAGTTGACTTAAGCAAGAACGGAAGGTAGCCATTTCCACACTCGATTAGGGCACTGAATGTCTTCATAAAGCTTTCCGTTCTGTTCCTCAGGCCATTCTGGTAATTTTCAGATAAAAATTAAAAAATTTCACCCTTAAACATACCATATTGGCACAGAGGGAGGTTGAGGTACAGACGTACACTTATTTGATCTCGGCGGTAGAAGGATGTGAGGGGGAGGGCGTTCAAAGCCAAGCACCTGTCTCTCTAGGAAGTGTCATCCCCGTTGTGTGTGTGAAAGTTGGAAAATTGTATAACCTGAAGATGGCCAGTACAGGCCTAAACATGTAGTTGTCCATTATATAGTCATTAAATACACCTCATATGACACAGTTGTGTTTGACTACATACAGTTTTCCAAGTTTCACACATACAACGGGGATGACACTTCCTAGAGAAGCAGGTGCTAGGCTTTGAACGCCCCCCCCCCCCCAAATCCTTCTAACGCCCAGATCAAATAAGGGTACGTCTGTACCTCAACCTCCCTCTGTGCCAATATGGTAGGTTTATGGGTGAAAGTTTTTACTTTTTATCTGAAAATTACCTGAATGGCCTGAGGACCAGAACGGAAAGCTTTAAAAGCACTTCATGTGACACAGTTGTGTTTGACTACATACAATTTTCCAACCTGCCTCTCTGCTACCGAAAGTGAAGTCCGTTGCCCATTTGTATAGGAGGGTGGGTGGGCTTGAGAGCCCGTCTGGGCTGGTGAGTAAAATCTCGCACCACTGGTTTTCAAAACCCGAAACGTAGCCCTAAAACAAGTCTTTATACTGACTATGATGTGCCGACCGCCAAACGTCAGATAGTACCTTAAATAAAAACACAGCTACTATCTTCTACATACTTTCCTATTCAAATTTTATTATTATCCAGTTATTCGACGCTATGCAGTTTAAGTTACCGACCTTAAGAGGGTCTGCAAATTGATCACTGACAGTCTGGTGCAACAGTAGTAAAGCGTTGCGATAAATATGAAGACCCGTAACTGTACCATTTATTAAGTCTCGTACACCCTGCAGTTGTACACGAAAGTACACCTCGTGAAACGGATGTTGCCCAAACGGTTTTAGTTTATTACTTACTTACTGCATGGTGCAGAGTCCTTCTTGAGCAGCTAACTGGTTTGCAGCTAGTCAAGAAATTCCCCGCATTTCACGGAACCCGAAGGTTCGTTACCGCACTCATAAGCGTCCGCCACCTGTCCCTATCCTGGGCCGGCCCAATCCAGTCAACATACCCACATACCACCTCCTGGAGATCCATCCTAATATTATCCACCCATCTACGCCTAGGTCTCCCAATGGTCTCTTTCCCTCCGGCTTCCCCACTAAGACCATATACACCATCTTCTTATCGCCCATACGCGCCACATGCCCAGCCCATCTCATTCTTCTCGACTATATCACTCGCACAATATTGAGTGAGGAGTACAAATCATTTAGCTCCTCGTTATGCAGTCTCCTCCATTCCCCCGTTACCTCGTCCCTCCTAGGTCCAAATATTCTCCTCAACCCCATGTTCTCA
>Ga0123352_10021954_pt1 | contig 10173 bp, 8 predicted proteins | sample TergutLab28metaG_FD_89700 | JGI IMG/M metagenome (GOLD analysis project Ga0123352, IMG submission 89700) | Labiotermes labralis P1 segment gut microbial communities from Petit-Saut dam, French Guiana - Lab288 P1 | ecosystem: Host-associated > Arthropoda: Insects > Digestive system > Gut ...
ATAAAAATTTTAAAGTGTCCCCCCCCCCCCCCTCCCCCAAATACAGAAAAGTGGACAAGTGTGTAACATACACATTGAGTCGTTACTGTATTAAGATAAAACTAGGCAGATTATCATCTAAATCAGAGGTGTACATATCCCTGGTGCCAGGTCCCTGTGGTATCTAGAATTTGTGGGTTTCTCATTATGGAACTTGCTTTATGTCACCCGTCTGGAGTCTAGAATTTTCAAGTGCTTTCTAGGTTCTTGGAAAAGATGTGCACCCCTAATATAAATACTGATAGTAATAAACAATTATAAGTGGTTGTCTTAAAACCACTGGCTAAAAACAGCAACTTTTGGATGCAATGTCTGCCTTCGACAATGTTCTTGTGTCACAACAATACCTAGACACGAGCGGGACAAAGTAAGAAGTGACAGGAGAAAACTATGTAAACAGCTGCATGATTTGTACTGCTCACCAAATATTATTGTATGATTGGAGCAATTAATCAAGAAGGATGAGATGGGTGGAACACTTAGCACACATAGCAGCAGAGAGAAAAGAGGATGCAACTGTACTTGGAAAACCTTTAAGGTACGAGGAATCTTGGAAGACCTAGGAAATGATGAGAATATTATTTTTAAAAAAAGGTAAAGGTACAGATGTGCCCGTCCACACCATGATAACAAATATATGGAGGGTACAAACAGCACCACTCACATGTAACTTCAGGACTAGATAAAGGTGAGCTGTCAGTTTCATGCTTCTACCACTTCACCACTAGGGAAAGAATCCTACTACCCATGGAATAGAAGGCTGGATGGGCCCCAAGGCTGGTCTGGGAACTGAGCCCTTGATCATCCAGCCCACAGCGCATTCTATAGACTGACTGGGCTAAAACAAGTCTTAAACAGATTATGTTGTGCGAGGGGATGAAGAGGATTTACATGATATGCGATGTTGTGAGTCAACAGCAGCAGGCTCCTATGAACACTGTCAGGACTGAGGGAAGTGACATTGCACCTGCTACTGGACTTTGTTGCATGAGGCCAGACTGTGCAACAAACGTAACTACAGCTACTTCTACCATACAGCAATAATCTTAGATTACTAGACAAAATGCTCATTACAATTTATCAGGGATAATTTCTTGCATATCTTCATCCTTCAATACTTTTCTTACATTCCTTTTACATTTCTGGTTATTTTTACATGTGTTAAAGGATGAGTCTCCAATACACGGCCCGCCGCATTGTATTCCGCAGCCTGTGGGCATATTTGTAAATTGTTTATGTACTATAAATTTTACTCTATAATTTAGGTGGTTAAGTATACCAGTTTATTTTTATTCTTTCACTTGCAGTCCACAAATCAGCCCACGATAATGGGTGTGGCCCTTTGCCATAAAAAGTCTGCATGTCCATGTTCTGAAGTGTCAGGCAGAGTGATCTGATTTAAATATGGTTCAACATGAACTAATGCAGTCACAGATCTTTTGTTTTTGGTTTGTTCAGACTCGATGGCAGACATTACCCTTGTTTGACAGGTTTACTGTATGTGCCAGAGCAAGGCCTTTAAATTAGGTACACCTTGACCTACTTTGTTTAAATCAAATTTTAACCCATCATTCCATGGGACAAAAACAATGTGGACTGATCCCATTTCTGTGGACCAATTGAGATTACTGTTGGCTTGACATAACCCATAATGATCCTAAGAATACTGCCAAAGTCTGAGGAAATTTACTGAACTGGAACTAACATTCTTATAACAAGCATAAAGTCATACCTTCTGCTGTGGAGTAATGGCTAACATCCGTCCTATAAACACCCGGTGTGAGACAAGCTCAAGCCATGCGTAAGCAAATCCCGGAGCTTTTGCGGGTCTCAGAATATGCAATGTATGGCAAAATGCTGTTAGAACCTGGTAGTTTATGGCCTCAAGGATTGGTTCGGGTGTGTTAAGTTCTAGGAACAACATGATAAAGATACGATGATAAGGCAACTGCTGGAACTCGGCGTGGCGAGTGTCATGATCCTGCAGCAACACCCCAGCAACAATACCCAATACCTGTAAGGTAACATCCAAAACACACCATTAATTGAAAGATTTGAGTTTTTTTGTGGTGGTCTTGCTAAGCAATAAGTCTCCTGGGATGTGCCTCTGTTTCACTGGGCCAGCAGTCTCTGATACTTCACAGCCACTACAATAATCTGAAAAGCTTGAAAACTTTTCAGCCAGCAACACAGTGTCACATCCCAGAACACTAATCCTCCACACCATTAACTCTTCTAATTCCTTCTGACAGAGTCTGATTTACATTTAAAACTTTTTTTACAGTTAAAATGACCAACTATCAAACCCAGCACTTTATATATGATGGACTTAAGATATAAAACAGTGGAAGCTCTGATTCCTCTTTTTCTCCTCTCCAGATTCCAAGGCTAACCTTCCTGAAAGTACTCAATTTTGTACAACATGTGACAGCTTTCATACACTGCTGTAATTTGGTAACCATTCTTCTCAAATTTCACAAATGGCAAACAGTTCCAAGGGCAAGATATGGTGTTTCCATGGTAGTGAGAATTCACACTGTGGTTATTTTGATTATGAAGCTGTTGTTTAGTAAGTGACCGGCAATACCACAGGGGAGAGTTTGGCATCCTTCTTCTGTGCTCAGTGGGATACACAGGTACACAATTTTTACTTTCCATGAACACAACTGGCTCTTTCAATACCCCACAGAATGAACAGCCCAGTAACAACAGCTGCTATAGCAACCACTACTTGACTCACTCAATCACTTATTCACAATAAAGGTATTCTATAAGTAGATGGTTCTCTTACAGGTAGAGTCCAGTTGAAATGTGATGGCACACGGTGACGCACAGGAGGGGGAGTGAAGGGGAAACTGGTGAATGGAGTGGGTAGCCAGTACCCTTCAAACTTCCTCAGAACATGGTGTATCTAGCACTACTACTGCTGACGCGCACACCTCGGTTGCCAGTAGTCAACTGAACTGACATCCCTGCCAGTTTAAATGGACTCATCCGTTTGGCTGAAAGACGAAATCTGGTTTCTGCGCGTGTGTCATCACATTTGAAACGCAGTCTACTGTTGGAACCAGAGACCATACCACATATGCACGTGAAAAATGATGCTAGATAATAAATCATGAAACACGAGTACGCTTGGCAATGACTGTAGGTGAGTGGACAGGTCGGGGCCCCGGCCACCCCCTATATGCAATGAATAGGAGGCTAGGTGGGCACCAGACACACTCCTGATTTTTTAAAGAGAAATATCTGTTACTCTGCTAGAATCAAACCTACCAACTATAATGAACAGAGGAAAAAAGTACGTATACGTTCCATGTATGGGGATAAGTTTATTTCACACAGCTGCTAAAATGCTGTGTATTCTGAGTTCATGACACAATGCAGGGATCTGTGCACAGAAAGAATGACACAAGTCATAGAACTATTTGTGCCATATCACCACTCATCATGCATTCCCACTGTAATATGCTGAAGAGCAGATAAGTGGGTAACAAACTGGAAACGATGTGTAAAGGGTTGCAGACAAATTATAAGTAATATCCTGGCAACTGCCTGGAGGAGATGAGAAAAAGCACTGAAGTTCAGTCATTGCATTGTTGGTGTTGTGGCTGTGGTCTGAACTGGGACACACACATTCCCAAGTCAGCAGCATTCCTTATGCAGCAGACTAGCAGTCTTGATTGGTGGCAGACAAGCTAGATGTTTCACGAAGAGGTAAAGTAGCTATTGTGCACATGATTAAGGTGGCGTACATGTAGAGAAGATGCGCAACTGTACTCATTAACCTCAATGCTAGATACAGGTAAAAGGTCAGCCACATGCTCCAGCTCCTGTATACCTGGGGAAAAAAACCCCTTATACAGACTGAATGGGCCCCAGAGTCACTATGAATGTTTTTGGAGAAGAGGGAATCACTTGCCCCTGCCTGGAGTTGAACCTTATATGACCTAGCCCATTGTTAGTCACTATAATGACTATGCTATCCTTGCTCCTATAAGAGGTTCACGTACAGAGAACATTTTTATTTCTGTGCTTGCAGTAAATGAACTTTATGTTTTAAATGCACACTCTTACAGCCTCCTACTATAGGGAAATAAATTTCAATCCAATTTGGAATAAAATATATTATAATGTAATTACACTTACTTTGTTTAGCAGGTTGATCTTCGTGTTCGTGTTCGAAACATCTCCTGAATGTTTCACCAGCAATGCTATGAGACGCACGAATGCATCAAGAGCGTGGAAACACTTTGTTCGAACCAACGTCGGAGTGTTTGGCGTTTCAGCAAGGATCCGGTAACACAAATCAACACACATCTGTGTGCTTAGGCGGAAAAACCTTGTTATAAGATCATCAGTTTTCAGAATTCCATGGCCATTCATCTGAAAAAAAAGAAAAAAAAAAGGCATATCTGATTTCAGCATCTAGGTCCTAATATATTAATGCTAAAGGGTCAACACTTTATCTGGGCAACTGGCTCAGTTGGCTAAGTTACTGTGATAAACCTAGCTGGCAGGAAGTGGTAACTGGTGTCAGAACAGTACCAACTGTCTGTGCTACATTTACCTGCAGGATGTAACACATTAACCAATGGATATGAAAGGCCCAAAATATTTCAGACATCTTTCTTTTGTACAAGTTTTCTAAATATGGAATAAATAAGATCTGCTGAAAAGGACACCCTCTGACAACAAAGTGTACATCAACCACAATAGGCCCCAAAACATGGAAGGAAACTAAGACAAAAATTTAATTTTAGGATCAATATATGCTTACGATTGTTCTCCATACATTGGGGTTAAGCATAAAGAACAGATGCCAAAACATAAAAAAGCAGTTTCAGCCAATTCTTGTAACATCTTGCACATTCTAGAAAGATTTGTTTATCTGCATGGTAATTATAATTTAGTGTGTATTAAAAGAGTGAGGGGCATGACACAAGACGATACAACTAGCACATTGAAAATAAAAAAATTACATTCTTTAATGATATATTTCAATAAATAAATTTGACTTATGAAGAACAGGATACCCCTTGTGGTATGGCAAGGGTAAAACTAAGGAATGTTACCAACAATCAGATAGAAATATACCAATATATGTACAACAATGGAACAAGTGATAACAGGAGTAAGATAATGAATACCAATATTACAGGTTTTGCAAATATTAAACAATGTGAAAGACGATGCATCCATGTAAACAAAAGAGGTATATGGTGCGAGATCCAAGGTGATGAAATTTTAGCTGTGCTTTTTACTAACTCTGTGATTTAAAAAAAAAAATAAAAAAGAAAGAAAGGAAAATGTTTCATCAACATGCAAACCAAATATCTTCCTCTTGGACTGCTTGACACTGAAGATGCAGGCATTACAGTCCTTTGAAAGGTTGTGAAATACTTGCCCAGTGAACAGAAGAATTCCAGACGAATTTAATTTTTTTTCCAGAATCAAACTGGACAAAAAATCCATCCAGCAGTCAATAAAGTCCGTTACGTGTGGACAGAAACATGATGAAGCTAACAGGTGTATGTCTACAACAATCTCTTCCAAATGCCAAAAACAGTAAACACTGTGTAGATAATGTGAGGAATTATCTCAGTGCTGTCTCCACATTTTGTTTTGTATGTTTTTAAATAAATTCATAAATTAATGAACTGTAACAGCAAACTGTATGTAAATGTACAGAGTGATAAGCGATACTGTTAAGCGCCTACACTGACATCACATCACACACAAATCTGCTTTCCACAAATAAAGTTATTTATTATATACAGAACGGTGGATGAACGGCATGAGAATTTGTTGAATATACCAATCTACCCATTGAGCAAAGAGAGATAAGGTGTGAAGACATACCATAAACAGTAGGTACTCTCCCTCCATCATGGCCAATAAAACTGAGAAAGCAGAGGTGGGAAGGGCAACAGGAATGAAGGAAATAATATAAATGACATCTGGTGGAAACTGGGGAAGACACAACAGATTAAAGGTTGCTGCTAGAGAGATGATGTGTCCATTCTTTGCCTGACCCACTTTCAATTTAAAACAATCCAAAAAAAAAACATATTCCACGCTATAAATGTAATGGTAGTTTCTGGTAATAGCAATGTTCACTAAAATAGAGAATATCAGTCATCTGCTATAGAAATGGATCCAGCATGCAAACACAGCCTATGTGTACAAGCTAAGGTTTCTGTATTTCTGTATAGCACACCTTTTGCTTACTGCAATAGGCCTTACCTGCTGTACAAATATACTGAAGGCTCTTGTTGGATCTCTTCCAGCTGTGGCAGTATAATGTATGGATATCCACTCTCGCAACAAATATTCTGTCTTCTCCATCAAACCAGGAGGATCATCAAAGTCTCGAGCCTGGCCAAAAACATTTTTATGAAGACCAGAGTGCTTAATGTGACACCACATACACTGGCAAATACAGCAGTGTATTAAGGTTTGCAATTAACTGGCACCAATACAACCATCACAAGCAAAGGATAGCATACATTTGGTTCCAAGAATTTATGAAGCATCAATAATAAAAATATAAAATACCCACAAAAAGCAAAAAAGGCATAAAAGTTTATTTTAATTAAAGACAAACAATTTTTGGAAAGCACAAATACACTAAATAACTGCAAAATAACAAATTGGAAAAAAGGTCAAGAAACAGAGCTGACTGGGAGAAGTCCATTAAGAAGTGGAAGCTCCACACTGGACAGCAGTGCCATCTGAGGAGAAGACAATGAGCTACATTAAATTATCGAACAGACAGTGATCTGCACAATGGCAGGACAATTGGGGAAGCTGACTCACCAGTCATGTGGTGCTGTACCAATGAACGAGTCACAAAATTTCAAACCAATGGTGCCAAAATAGGTTACCAAGAAAAGTTGAAATCCCAAACAATGAAGTTCACAAACATTGAGACTCTACTGTAGGTACCAATATTTTGCAGGAACCCATAAGCTCCATCCATGTGAGACTCTACTGCAGGTACCAGACTCTACTGTAGGTACCAATATTCTGCAGGAACTTGTAAGCGCCATGTGAGACTCTACTGCAAGTACCAATGTTCTGAAGGAATGTGCAGTCTCCATAAGACTACTCTAGGTACTAACATTCCAAAGAAACCTGCAGGCTCCATCTGACACTCTAATACAGGTACCAACTTTCTATAGAAAGCTGCAGGCTCAATCTGAGACTCCACGGCAGACACCAATGTCCTGAAGAAACCTACACACTCTCAATATGAGATGTTACTATAGGAATCAATGTTCTGAAGGAAACTGCAGGATCCATCTGAGACTCTACTGCAGGTACATGCAGGCTCTATCTGAGACTATTACAGGCACCAGTGTTCTAAAGGAACCTGCAGACTCCATCTGAGACTCTACTGCAGGTACTGATTTTCTGCAGGAACCTGCACGCTCAATCTGTAGGTTAGCTGTGTACATTGAAGACACAAGCCACAGCTGTTCAACAAATGTTTGTGTCTACCACATCACAGAACACTGTAAATCTAATATTCCAAACAGCCACAATAACAAATCTCACATCCTTCAAACTTTATAATATGCCATATTTTCTGCCTCATTAAGAGGGCACAAGTGATAAGCTTCGGTGACACTATTCTGGTAACACAATGTGTCTCATGCCATTCTTGACTCCGTAGCTCGCTAAGTGCCTGCCACAAATGAAGTGACCATAAATGTGATAGCGTCCTGCCTGGTTAGGGCTATAGATAAGTATAGAGCAATCATGGAGTGGTGATTGGCAGGGAGAATATTATAATGTGTTGCCTGGTCAGGGCTATAGATGAGTGTAGAGCAATGGTGGAATGGTGATTAACAGGGACAGCGTGATAATGTGCTGCATGGTCAGGGCTATAGATGAGCACAGAGCAATGGTGTAATGGTGACTGGCAGGGAGAATGTGACAATGTGTTGCCTGGTCAGACTTATAGATGAGTATCGAGCAATGGTGGAATGATGATGGGCAGGGAGAATGTGATAATATGCTGCCTGGTCAGGGCTATCATGCAGCGATAGTCAAGCATGGAGCAGAGGTTGAATGGTGACCAGGGGAGACAAAATAGAAAAATCTGCAATATAAAATATGTATTGTAAAGGAATATACCCTGGCTTGCAAGATTCCAGAGTGAATGTGTGCCGTTGGTCCTCCCTGGGCTCGGTCTGCAAGGACGCCGGGGTCATGATTGGCTCGAAGCAGTTCAATCAGAGCTGTTAACCTAGAGTATAATTCATTATGTTAAAACAGAGTGTGGAAACAACAGCACTGCAATTACAACAGAATATTCACTGACACATATTCTATGACAATACACCTACCGTCATGTTGACCTGCTGGTGTTCAGCATTACAATTATATAACAAACTCACAACGGACCCATCATCTGACAGGTTGACACAATATGCATGCAATACTCTACAGTGTTTCTTGAGTCATCATAAATCACAAAATCATTATAACATACATGACTTAACTCACAAAATGTCAGTACCATTTATCTGACACTTGGAGCAGAACCAAGTGCAGCCATCTGGCTGTGCCATGTTAAGCGACTCAGAGTAGTGCACGGTCTCCATGAGACCAAACCAATCAATCTGTGACATCACACACAAGCCAAGCTCTAGTGTAACAATGGAAACAGAGAAACAGTGGCAACACAGCATTGCACAATCCATCAATCGATACACCAGGCGCATTACTTTTTTTTTTTTAATTATCCCTTGGTTGTTACAATCTGTCCGGAGACATTCAGTAACCTTTGTGTCGATAGCGTTAGAGGCATGTAGGAGATACTTCCAGTGAAGTTCTTCCATTCTATTCTCAATTGCAAGGATTGATGTTGTCTCTGGTGGATGTTGCTGAGTTAGTTAACCATTAGTGGCGAGGTCAGTAGGATACAGTCTCTTAAGTCTCTGAGTTCCGAATTTCTCTTTAAATAATGTATTTGCTAGGTTGTTGGGTTGAGTGTCAAGTCGTTTTCGGTAGTTTGCACTGTATTTTTGTGCTTCTTGTTTGACAGTTGGTATCTAAAGATCACGTTTGATTATAGTATTAGGAACATACCATGGAGCATCTGTTATTATGCATAGCACTTTTGAATGGAATCGCTCTAGTATCTCTACATTTGAGTTCGATGCAGTTCCCCATAGTTGAATTCCGTAGGTCCAGACTGGTTTTAGGATTACTTTGTAGACTAGGAGTTTGTTTTCAAGTGACAGCTGAGATTTGCGACCGATTATCCAGTATAGGTTCCATAGTTTGAGATCCAATTGTTTTCGTTTAGTGGTTATGTGTTTACGCCAGGTGAGTCTTTGGTCTAGATGTATTCCTAGGTATTTTACCTCATCCGCTTGGGGTAGATGATCATTGTTTAATTTGACAGGTGGACATATCTGATTGAGGGTGAAGGTGACCTGTACTGATTTTACTTCGTTCGCCTTCATTCTCCATGTTTTTAAGCATGAATGGATTTTGTTTAGGCGCATCTGTAGTCTATGCGCAGCCATTGTAGGGTCCTCATGGACTGTTAGGATAGTGGTATCATCAGCGAAGGTGGCAGTTGTACTGTTTGCCAGGGTGGGTAGGTTGGCAGTGTAGATCAGGTATAGGAAGGGGCCAAGTACACTGCCCTGCAGTATTCCAGCGAGGATTTGCCTGAGGGACGAGTAAGCCTCCCTGTATTTTGTCCTAAAGTATCTATTCGTTAGGTAAGATTGTAAGATTCTGTACATATTGTCCGGGAGGAATGTGCTGAGTTTATAGAGCAGTCCTTCATGTCACATTTTGTCAAAGGCCTGACTGATATCTAGGAAGGCCGCAGTGAAGTACTGTTTGTTTTCTATTGCCCTGTGAATTATATTGGTGATGCGACGTACTTGTTCGATGGTGGAGTGTTTTCTTCTGAATCCAAATTGGTGGTCCGATATTATTTGTTTGGATTGTAAGATGGGTTGTATTCGGGTTACAAAGAGTTTCTCAAAAACTTTAGAGAGGAATGGAAGTAGACTGATTGGCCTGTAGGACTTTACATCTTCTGCAGGTTTACCAGGTTTGAGTATTGTGACAATTTGGGATACCTTCCACTGTCCAGGGAAATAT
>Ga0123352_10021955_pt1 | contig 10173 bp, 5 predicted proteins | sample TergutLab28metaG_FD_89700 | JGI IMG/M metagenome (GOLD analysis project Ga0123352, IMG submission 89700) | Labiotermes labralis P1 segment gut microbial communities from Petit-Saut dam, French Guiana - Lab288 P1 | ecosystem: Host-associated > Arthropoda: Insects > Digestive system > Gut ...
CCCCCCGCGTTTTCCCCCCTTTTTTGTTATTCACGTTGATTAAGAAAGGGGGCAGCATTTAACTCGGAGGGGGTTTTGAAGACCGGGGATTGACCGAGGAACCACCCCCCCCCCCCCCGGGAACCCCACTGTAGCCGGCAGGGACATATGTTAGGTACACGCGCCTGTATGCTCCATTATCCTCCCACTCGAAGAGGTCACGTGGCGGGACGGAGTCCCCTAGAAACTCCGTCTCACTGCTGTCGAACAAGATGGTCTCTATTTGCAAATGTTTGCGGAGGGATTAATTGTTTGATTGGAAACCAACGGCCAGAAGATGGAGGCTTTGTGGCGATGTTCTCCAATGGGCAGTGATGCGATCGAGAGGTTTCCGTGGCCGCCTCAAGAGGCAGCACTGTTTGTAAAGCTAACGAGTGGAAACATAGGGTTAGAGTGGGCCCTGCTTTATGTGCTAATGCACATTAATCGTTGATGAGCAGAGCAGATGGCGGCAGCAGCAGCAGTAGTAATACATAAATCATTTTTGTTTTATGGTAACATTATTTGTGCATTACAGTGACGTGCGTTGATTTAATGCAAATCCAAAATAGCTTGTTATTATACCATAAGACGCTGAACACGCTGGGCTGGCCATGTAGCTAGTAGCAGCAGGAATTTTAAGTGTGTACTACATTTTGATTTGTAAAAGTCTTCTTAGGGACATCATTTGAGTTGCCCGAACGTAAATGAACTGTAAATTGTAGCACGTTTGCTGATATAAACGACAGTGCACGCTGAAAGCATTGGTTGCAACATTCCAGGTAATTCTTAATGTATTTTTCTTTTTCTCTTTTTTTTTTGTGTCTGTGGGTCTTCATAAAACCCTCAAAGAGCACACAACAGGCTGTCTGGAATCAGAACGTGTATCAAGTCCGAAATTGTAGAATGTACGTCCCAACTGTACGTTACTCACACCGCGCATTTTCTTACAAACTGGGCGACCAGTACCTCAGTTGGACTTGTGTTCATTTATTCTGATAGACCCCCTGTGGATGGCAGTCTGGTGCCGAAACAGGTAGTAGTTTGATACTTATGATTAATTTATTTTATGATTTGCGTCTTATTATATTGTGCTGAGTGCATATAGTGAATGTACGGACCCAGTTGCTTGATAGGAGCTGTCTGTGGAGAAATGTCCAAACACACCTTTTTTTTTGAGGGGGGGGGGGGAACTTAGAGGGTCGTACAAGGAAATGAGCTTATGTTATGAATTGAGTTAGTGTGTTGTATTCGATTGTTAAGGTCTTGTGATGTACTTGTCATCGCTTTCAATGTCGAGACTGTTTGCCTTTCCGGCGGATGGACGAATAACATTGGTGGATTAATAACTGACAGCAGCCAACGGAAATACTTTGGTTAACCTCTGTCAGTGTGGCGCGCTGTCCTCCACAAATTCCATATGGAATGCCCGGGGACTGAACTGAGACCTCGACGATAGGAAGCCGGTGACTGGCTGCCTAAAGAGAGATTCTTCTGCTCGAAACCGCCTGTCACCGCGTTTAGGTCCACCGCCTTACGTCGTTTGCTTTGACTTATGCCACTGATTACATTAAACTCGATGGAACGCTGCGGACCGGTTTGGGGTGATATCCAGGGGCGAAATTTCGGCGCCCGAAGGTTTAAATGTTCGCGTCTCCAAAATAAAGAAAAACTACTTGGAAATGTTCCTTCGTTCGAGTGCAATCAGAGAAGAAATGTGTCGTGATGAAAGGGCCAACGTTGTACCTTGTTCTTATTTTTGTCACGGATTAAGGGATTCAGTCCTTGTACCCAACATTCCAGCTGCTCCTGTCTTTGCCTTTACTGTTTACCATGTGCGTGTAAATTTTTTTGGTTTCCTATTTTAATGTCTTCTATGTGTAGTTTTCTTATCGATGTTAAGTTTCTAATGTACTTTAGTACATTTTGTCTAACCATATGTTTAAGCCGAGTCTAAAAATTGTTCACATCCTAAACATGTTTTTGGAGAAAATATGTTATCGCTGTTTCGAATAATGTTTTATGTAATATACAATGATTAATGCTCAAGGCCAGACAAATCCTTGCGAATTGAGATACGTCATTTGTAACAGGGAGAGGTTTGAGATAGGTTATAAAACCAGAAGTTTTATTGTTGACTTGCGGCCCACAGGTTGCGAGATTAATGACCAGCCTGCCGTTAGAAGTAAAAACACGGTGACTGGAATTCTCTGGAAGGCCGTGAAAATTGAAGCTCGTACATTTTTGTATTGAAAGTGTTGCTACCGTACGGGGTTGTCCGAAGGGGAGTGTCGGCTTTATTGAAAGTTGGGAGCGGATCGAAATTAGGACGTTACACTTTGTAATCAGCATTCTTTGTTGTTCGGACAAAATGAAAAACGAAAGGAATTCAATTGAGAGGGTTTTACGTGACATGTAATCGAGCTGGTAAAATTTAGTGTTTTATTATTCAAATGCTGGCAACATCTGTTGAGGGCGGCTTGATAAGACGCTGTCTCTTGGATCTGTGTTTCAGAACGCTGACAAAGCGAGGCTAATTGTTGGGAGGCCTTGTTAGGATTAAAGGGGTCCATGCAGCGGGTGGCGATGTTCATCTGCGTCATTATGCAATCGGTACTCCGGATCGCGCTAATTGAAAAGCGATACGTGACTTGACGTGACGTGACGTGTCCACACACGAGTCTTCGGTTGTTTTTAAATGAAACTCGTGCCCGTTAGAACGAGCGACCGAACTTCCGATATCGTCACGCTGTTTTGTCTTCCATTGTAGCCCAAAGTTAGAGCACGTGTCTAGGTCTCACTTTCTATAGACCTTTAATAAACGATTAATAACGTTTTGAAAGTGGAACTTACAGAAATTGTATCGGCATCTGCCTGGTGTGTCGGACTCATCGGTTGAGTGTCTGGTGATCTTGCGCTGTCTGCACCTACCGTAACCGAATTTCGTCTAAACCAAATTTAGAAATTCGTGCGGATTTCATAAATACAAAGTGAGACCCAAACGTTTTTGGACAACTGTTATAAAACGCAGACAATTTCTTATATGGACATGATTTATTTTTATTATTCAAAATACATTCCTCCTTGATCAATATATTTGTTTGCACGTTCCTTCAACACCTTCATGCCCTCCAGGAAAGCAGTTTTTGAAATGTCGTTAAGTTCCCTTGTCACTGCACACTGGATTTCTTCCAATGTTTGAAAATTTTAAGGAAAATTTTAACTTGGGGAAGAGAAAGTAGTCGGCAGGTGCAAAATCTGGCGAGTAAGGTGGTTGGTTGAGAACAGCAACGTTCCTGTTCGCCAGAAACTTCTGTACAGTTGCAGCGTTATGAGATGGCGCGTTATCGTGAAGAAGGAACCACTCACTGGATTGGAATTTGGCCGTTCTAACTCGTAGAATTGTCTTCAGTACCCGATCCAAAACACCCATGTACACTCTCCTAACAAAATTGGAGTACCTTTCATATTAAAGCTGCTGGTACACGTATTTTTCGCTCCACTTCGAAGCGTTAAGAGGTACAGCGTTACTTAGCTGTTGATCAGGCGCGAAATTGTGGATCAGTGTGGAGTGCTGATCAGAGAAAATGGCGGATCGTCCTTTGAGCTTGTTGCATGCAAACATCCAGTGTGAAAGAGGCTAAAATATTATTTTATTTAATAATTCAGGAATTAATTATTAACCGCCATTAAAATATAACAGAATATAAAAGCCCGGCTGATAATAATCGTCCGTAAATGACTTTAACTTTTTTCGAACCCATTCGCTTGAAACGGAAGTTTCGCTTAGAACTGTAATGGACTAATTTAGCAACGCACTCTGCTGTAATGGCAGATGTCAAGTAACTATTGTGTTAGTAATTCCTTTGTCATCTTTCAATTATTTTCGATTTCGAATGGAGAAGTTTGTATTTATACAAAGTATTGTTTGATTTTTATGCAGCATCACCGCGGTGAGTAGAGAAACCACGAAACAGTCGAACAGCTGAGCATCGCGCGCCATTATTGAGCAGCTGGCTCGCCAATTAACTCTGAACAAAATGGAAGCTTTGTTTGATGCCTACATTAACACACTGTGAAATGAGTTTGTACCAGTCATTTCGAGAGGTCGCGATGTATTACCCTCTGATATCAATAATATTGTGAATAACAGAAGAACTCAGTGACTACGCTAATTCAAATGATTGTTGAACAGTGTGGCCAACTGTTGAGACTTCCAAAGTTTGGTAGGACATTTGGCAGGAATAAACTGCTGAGGTCGGAAGCACCAGAGATATCCAGGAAAATCTGAAACAAAATGCCAAAGAGAGCATGTGACCTGAGAGGTGAGGACAACGGCGGAGTGGATAAGACGGGGAGGTTGATAACTGAACTTGAGCCTGATTGTTTTGTACTGTTCTGTGTGTAGGTTTAGAGCGATTAAATCACGCAGAGTTGGGACACTCGGTGGCGCACTTGGTTGAGGCACTGCGCTGCAAGCCGGAAGGTCGCGGGTTCGATTTACGATGGTGTCACTGGAATGTTTCATTGACTTAATCCTTCAGACCGCACTATGGCCCTGGGGGCGACTCAGCCTCTAACAGAAACGAGTTCCAGGAATATTTCCTGGGGGTAAAGGCGGCCAGTGCGTAGGGCTGACAACCTTACCACCTTCATGTACCGACTGTCTTGAAATCTGGGAACCTCAACCTCCTGGAACCCTCAGGGTCTGTCCAGGTCTGCACAGGGGTTGATTTACCTTTCCCTTTTAAACCAGGAAGAGTGCAATGGACAGTTCAAACAGGAATCAAAGGGACATAAAGGCGTCCAGAGTTTCAGTTGGAACACCTTGAAATGAGAGATCACTTCTTAAGTTGGTGAGATAATGTTACATTAGAGTTTGACAAATGTCAGTGAGCGTGTAGATTGGGCTTAACTGACATGAGAGGGTATGAATGGCTGGCTTATTTGGTCACGTCGTTGAAGTTTCTGACTCTGTAAGCAGGGAATTTATGGACCAGATGTGCAATTTTAACCAATTTGTTAGGGACCATGCGAAATATCAATAGTTGACTAGTTTTTTTGTTTGCTGAGAGCAACAGGAGGCTTATAAATGAGAAAATGTTACTATATGTTAAGTGTTTAGAAATAAATTTTAAACTCATGGTTCCGTGCATCACAATTCAATGTTAATAAAAATCCAACCAGATGCAACAGTATGCAGATATTTATTCACTGCAAAGTCACTCTACATGTCCCGATCAGGTCACGTTGGAGGGAAGCAGCTGTACCGATATTATGACCTGTACCGGAGGTTGCGGTTACAGTTTTTAGTACTCCTTATGATGGGTACTGTGACACCCGAAACATGTAGAGTGATTTTGCAGTGAATAAATATCTGCATACTGTTGCATCTGGTTGGATTTTTATTAACATTGTTTAGAAATAGTTTACCTTGCTGCTGCTTTGTAATTCAGAGCAGCTCTGTCGGACATACCCTATCCTTTCACCCTGAGGAAGGAAGCAGATAAGGATTCCTTAACTTGACGCTGTTTTCGGAGTACTAGATGATGGACAAGGCCCAGAAGCAAAGTGATCCAACGGGTATGAAGTATGCTACCGCCGGAACTATTCATAACTGGCTTAACACAGTTTTGGTTTTGACATATCGTGAAGAAGGAGACTGGGATGAGTGGACGAGGCCCAAGTACATTCGTGGCTCACTCGTAATTGAAACCCTGCCACATTGTGATGTGTCGACAAACAGTGGGCGTCAAGAGTGCGACATTTCGGAATGTGACGCCGTGTAGTTTGTTAAGTGTGTTCCAACAGTTGTAAAGGACTTGTTATATCGCAGCTTTAGGATAGATAAAATCTTTTGTACTCTGAAGATGGAGGTAGCAAGTTGCTACGAAGCATCACACCAAAGAAGGTCGTAATGCGAGTCCATTTTATACTTTTATGCCTGAAATAATGTGGCAGTATTGTTCGGTCGAGAACCTCTCGATATCTGATATTTCTCAGGCATTGCTGGAGTGATATGGACAGGAGAACACCGGGGTACTTTGGAAAGAACCTGACCTATTGCCACCAACTTCAGCACATGCTTGACATGGAGTGACCGGCGATCGGCGAGACGGCGGCGACTGATTGCCTGTACAGCCTGAAGGTCGCCTGTTTAATATTTAAGAACGATACTCCCATTTTACAGAAAGCACACTGTCTCCATTCCAAAGACGAACCGGAGAATGCACTTTACTTGGGGGGGGGGGGACGCTGTTTTTCTGGGAATCATACAAAATCCACAATCCAGCTGTTTAATCCGGTAATCATTCAAAATCCACAGTCCAACTGTTTGTTCAGGGAATCATACAAAATCCACAATCCAACTGTTTATTCCGGGAATCATTCAAAATCTACAGTCCAGCTGTTTGTTCAGGGAATCATTCAAAATCCACAGTTCAACTCTCTGTCCCGGGAATCACACAAAATCCACAATCCAGCTGTTTATTCCGGTAATCATTCAAAATCCACAGTCCAACTGTTTGTCCAGGGAATCATACAAAATCCACAATGCAACTGCTTATTCCGGGAATCATTCAAAATCCACAGTCCAACTGTTTATTCCGGGAATCATTCAAAATCCACAGTCCAACTCTTTGTTCAGGGAATCATTCAAAATCCACAGTTCAACTCTCTGACCCGGGAATCATATAAAATCCACAATCCACTGTTTTGAAAAACTCACGGATTATTGCTGAAACGCAGACTACGTGCCCTAATAATTGTGACTTACAGATTCAAGAACTGACGGCGTTTGTTACCAGTTCTTGTCTGTCTGCAGTGCGATGACCGCTAGCCTGCTCGACATGGGTCGTTTTTCCATCGCGCCTGTCATTGTGGTTACACCAACAATCGTACGGTTCGCTGCCTCGTCCTAATCCGTCGCCTTGAGCAACCGCGCGATTGTCGTTTGTCTCGTTATTTATGATCGGATTAGTGGCCTGTTTGTTTTGCAATGACAACTCTACTCCACTGTCGCCGCCTGCCCCCTTCCTTTCCTTGTATCAGTGTCACCCTGAAGCTCTAACAGGGGCTTGGGATTCTTTGTATAACTTGTTCTTGAACAAAATTTACTGCGAGTTTTGTGGGTCGGGAGTAAATATTTGTTTTAAATAAAGGGACTGGTTTAAGGGACGTAATTTGTTTCTTTGTGTGTCTTATTTCGGATGTGGCATATAACGATTTAAAGTTGACATGAATTATTTTGATGAAAGTATAATACTAAAAAGGTTTTGAGACAAATAAGATATGAGGATTTGAACCTGGTTGAGAAGGTCCAGAGTAGGCCTGTGTTCCAATTATAGCTGTTGTGCACACGGCCATGAATCTTTCTGGGCCATGAAAGGAGGTAATTTCTTGTCTGGTTGGGTCGGTGTAGCTCATTTGGTACAGTGACTAGTCTACAAGCTGCACAAGCGAGGAATTGTGGTTCGGTTTCCAGTAGGGACAACAGATTTTATGTTCTCCAAAACTTCCAGGCCAGCTGTGGGGCCCACAAAGCCACTCTTATTGAATGCATACCTGATACTCTTCTCCGGGTGGTAAACTGGCCGGGGCGTGAAGTGGACCGTTCATCTCCATGTTTTTGCGAGGTTTAACCCTTTAAACGCCGAGTTAAATCCCATCTGCCATTTTCTGGCATTATTAGGAGCTCACCATATTCTCCACATTAGCAGGATAAGGGTTAAAATGGGCGTAGCTATAACTGGACTTCACAAGTTGCTTACTTGGAGTGCAAGTTGTTCTTGACTGGTGCAGAAAGTACCGTCATGTCAGGAGTGGAGAGCACTGCACCTTTCAGGCAAATAGCTTCATGGCACAAAATGTGACTCGCCGGTTGGCCGCCAGTTAATCAAATGGTCTAGAAATTCCCCATTCCGTCTGTAACCCTTGAAGTCGTTGTCGTTATTTAGGAGTCCTTGTTTAAGTGATTAAATCCAATGCAATATTTAAAAATTCGTGCATCGTTGTTTGTTCTTGGTGTTGAAGTCTGGTGTGTTATATCTGCTAGTTTTTTGGTACAAGTGAGTTCAGTCCGTTTTACAGTTAAAGCTTTAAAATCCTTGCTGTTGAGCAATCTACATTCAGAGCGCAAATTTCTTTGGTTGGTAGATAGAGGAAGTCAGTATCCAAATTAGCTAGGTAGCTGACTAACTAACTAATTAACTGACTGACTGACTAACTAACTAAATGTCTAACAGACTGTATCGAGCTCAGTCCTCCTTTGGAAGTAGTAGTTTCTCACCTAGTCAGAAGATTCCTTAAATCTCCTGCAAAGAACAGCTTCGTCTCCATGTTTCCCACAGCCAGCCACTTGCCGCCCGCCACCTTTACACTGATTGGTCCAATCGACACTCTTATAACCTATTTTTTTTAGATCGATATTGATATCGCAGAAGACACCAGGGGAGACCATTACAGAAATGTGCTAGTCGTGTGTGACCGGAATGGGTCAACAGGTGGGCCAATTGCGTGTTAGCTAGATGATGATGACGACGATTTTGATATTTTTCATTTACCCTTAGATGTTCCAAGTGGTCTCTTTGATTCAGGGTTTCCATCCAAAATCCTGTGTACATTTCTGTTTTCCACCTTGCCCGCCACATGCCCCACCCATGTCATTAATTTTGATTTGATCACCCAGTAATGTTTGTGCAACAGTTCAAACCATGTAGCTCTTCACTGTGCCCTTATGTCCAGTCCCCTGATACGGTCTCTGTCTGAGTCTCAAATACATTCGTTAGCGCATCCTACGATCGAGCACCCTCAGCATATGATGTCAGACCAAGCATCTAAGTGGCTTTGAAAAACGGAAGCCTTCAATTGTGCACACGCGGCCTGCATCCAGTTTTACAAACGGACTAAAATTCGTTCTTCACGCAGGTACTGGAAGCCATAGCGCGCGTGTGGACACGGCCGAACCAGGCAGGTATGGCGTCGCCGTGAGAGAGTTTGGTAACAAAAGAGGGTAGCTTTATTAAAGAGCAGCTTAATTCTGAAGCCATGTTTGTTTGCACATGGCCCCACTGCTGCTTTGTAACAATGGAATCCTTGTATCTGTCAGCACTGATATTTGCTGTGCTCCATTATTACATGGCATCCCTAATCTAACCTGGTTACATACAGTTAGGGGTGTCTCGATATTGATACGCCCCTAATTGGGGTACAGCTGCGAGATTCTGATTTCATTTGTTTAACTGAACAAGAGGATATGTTGGAGAAACACTTGTACCTTTGAGCTGGACGTTACTTGTTCTTGTGAACTGGACAGTTATTTTGGGCACTGCCCACCGTCTTGCTTTTTTCCAAACGCAAGGTTTCGGAAACCGGATCTAGCTCCCTTCGTCAGGGACAACGTTTCCTAGACTGCTGGGACCCTCAGAAAGAGCTAATTGCATTTACTGGACACAGCGTAAAGCTGTAATCAAAGTGTGGGCTTTTATACACCGGACATTTCGGTCTTCTGAGATGTGACGCAGTGTCGTTGGATAAATGGTTTCTGACGTTTCGAAGGGCCGTAATTCATCCATCTGCAGGGGTGAAGCCGTCCGAGAAGAAGGCTTGTGTAGCGTTCAATTTCTAAGTAATCGTCAGGAAGTGGCGTTATTGCTATTCCGTTATTCGACGTTAGCGATATAACTTACATTGACACATACGCACACTATATTTACAGCTTTTATTGGTGTCCAGAGTTAGAGACAACAGACCAGCGATCTCTGTACCTGATGAAGGAAGAAGATCTGTTCCCCGAAACGCTGTGTTTGAAGAAGCCCACTACGATATACGGTATCAAGAGTAGGTCAGGTTTACTGTAGCACACCGTCATCACAAACGCCTGTACTTGTATGTTCCTGTGTTGGATGTTGGCACTGGAGATAAGCCATCTTGTTGTGTTGGATGTTGGCACACTGGAGACAAGCCATCTTGTTGTGTTGGATGTTGGCACACTGGAGACAAGCCATCTTGTTGTGTTGGATGTTGGCACTGGAGATAAGCCATCTTGTTGTGTTGGATGTTGGCGCACTGGAGGCAAGCCATCTTGTTGTGTTGGATGTTGGCCCACTGGAGACGACATCTTGCTGTGTTGGATGTTGGCACTGGAGATAAGCCATC
>Ga0123352_10021956_pt1 | contig 10173 bp, 5 predicted proteins | sample TergutLab28metaG_FD_89700 | JGI IMG/M metagenome (GOLD analysis project Ga0123352, IMG submission 89700) | Labiotermes labralis P1 segment gut microbial communities from Petit-Saut dam, French Guiana - Lab288 P1 | ecosystem: Host-associated > Arthropoda: Insects > Digestive system > Gut ...
GAGTTACAGCCACATCACCTTCTATGCCTGTTTGCACTAGAATGGAAGTTCTTTCAAGAAATGCTACTGTTGAATGGTCACTATGGACAACAAAAGACATGTACCACGTCTGACCACACTACCACCAGAAAATAAATTATGACACCTGACCACAGTACTGCAAGAAGGTAACACCCACAAATGGTAAAACCAGATTGCTCAAGTTTAAGACCTTGTGGCAAAGATAGGATTTGAGAATCCAAAGACATATGAAACATGGTCATTAATATGTAAAATTAAAGATTAATAGACATGAAAACAGTTTAGTGGGATTATGTCAGTGTTCCTGGTCAAAGATTATCAGGGTGAACAATGATGCAGAATACGTAGTGAAGGAAGAGAGATCATCAGTTGCTGCGCCTTCTTCTGCATGCTGCATGTCTTTACACATCATTCTGTATGGTGCCATGACAGACTTCTTATCATGTCTAAATGTCAGGCTCCTATCCATAAAATCAACCTTAAAGAAATATTCAACTTAGCTATCTACCGCATATGGCCTTTCTTCAGTGCCAGAGAGGTCAGGTGAGTATTCTACACAACGTCAGCATGTTCACCCTCTGTTTCCATAACGAACACTATCAGTTCTTCAAGGTTGTTCTCAATTAATTCAGCAGCATAGGTGTCAAAAGCTTCCTGCATAAGTCTCCTCGAAATCTAGGAATCCTTCCCCTTAAACTTTACAGGCTAACATGACAATGTTCCTTATTTCATCCTGCTGGTTGGAGAACCCCTTAACATCATTAAATGCTTCAACCCAGATGGGCAGACATGTACGGTTGTGTATTACTGTGTGTCCCTGCACACCAGTCAGGACGTACACTGCAATGTGCAAATGTTACCACAATAACTGCCCACAAGCATGCAAAACTGCAATGCACACAGACAAGAAAATGGCGGCAATGTTGTTAAAAATTACTACATGACCTAAAAGCTTCACATAGTCCCCATGTTTATAATTTTTTTGTCTATGTACAAAATGTTATGAGAATTTGCACACACGCTTATGAGCCACCTGCATACCAAATACACACCTCCCTCCAATGTGCTGTATTAGGTGTTTTATTAGGCACCTACTAACTACAGTATGTAACCTGCAGACTGTAACTGCGGCAAGAAATATATTGTTTGTAACTGTTTTGTAACTGGTGTCCCTTCCCTGGTGGCCTAAAAAGCAAACAATCTGTTTTAAGAAAAATGTTGACATCAATCTTTAAATTAGTAACCACCTCTTGAAACCTTCCAGTGAAGTAACACCAGAGCGAGAATAATATTTTGTAAGAAAGAAAATAGTGGAAGGGCTGGTATAACCCCACCCAGCAAATCACCCTTGTCACTCTTTCACTTCCAAGTGTTAACACAGTACATGTTGGACTCAACTATGCATTGGAAGTCAGGGGCATTGACCACTGCCCTTGCTTAGGCAGTTGTATCAAGATTGGGTACCTGTATCCACTACCCCAAAGATGGTAGAATCTCACTGCTTATTGTTCGGTGGACGTGGATACAACAAACGCTTCATCAAGTAGTGACATCATATGGGTTCCATTTTGTTGTTCTAATGTCTCATGAATGCCGTTAACTAAAGCTGCATACATTTAGAACATCTACTATCACACGTAATTTCAGAACCTTTGATAAAGTGGTATTTGGTGTTGCCCCCCCTCCCCCCAGCTCACAAGTATGTCTGCCGTACTGTCAGCAGTACGTGCAGGATGCTAAAAGGAATGAGGTTGAAGGGAAAATTACCAACTGAACACAATAAAATTTCTTAAAATCTGATTCAAAAGCAGGCACACATACACACATAAGTGTAGTTCCTTTTTCTTAACGAAAACAAAGGGAAAAATTAATGAAAAATATGGATAATCTGTGCTTCATCTTAAGCAAACCAATGTGCTGTCACCCATGAGCAGCTTCTTTATGCCAAACACAATATGGTAACAATCAGCATATTGCACACTGAACGAAACTCACCCACAACCAGGAGTAGCCTCCGTGTCACTGAAGAAGTGGAAGTCAGTCTCGGTGGAAGCATGCTGTATCATGGCCAGCTCACTGTCAGTGTCCAGTGGCAGCATGGTCTCATCAGATACTGTGCTTGCAGCGATGGCAGTACCAAGACTGACCGCCAATGGGGTCTTTGAACAGGATTCACAATCAACAGCAGCAGTGTAAACAGTACCCTCTGTTTCATTTATCATGATGCCACCCAAGTGACTGCGAGGTAGCTAAAACATATCAAACAGAAGAATGTCACATTTAGCAGAAATGATAACATCAAAGCTTGTCTGACTGACTCAGTGTATCAAAAGACCTTCTTGACATGCTCCACCCCACTAATCGCAAATATGCGTTACAAGACATGAAAGTAAATTACCAGGGCCACAACAGAGCACCACTGGTCCCTGTTATCAGCCGGAAAAATCCAGCCCATACCATCTCAAAATCTTTTCTCTAGATCAATTTTAATGTTGCTGTACCTTCAAACCTTGGGCCTCAATGCAGTCACTTCCTCACAAAGTATTCTAATGAAAATGCCCTACTCATTGCTTATCTCTCCCATGCACACTATGTGGCCCACCCAATTCATTCCTCTTCATTTGATCACCCTAATAGTACTGGTGAAGACTACAAATTATAAAGGTTCTCATTATGCAGTTTTCTGCTCTTTCCTCCTCCTTAGGACCAAATGTTTTTCTCAGCACCCTATTCTGTCATATACCTTCAATTGATGCTCTTCCTACAGTGTCAGGGATAAGTTTCATATTCACAAAGGCTTGTGTCTTCTATACAAAATTCACAGCACAGAGGACAAATCATGTCCACCTGTCAGTCCATCATTACATATATTCCATCACCCAAATTACATACTGAATATCAACAAAATTTGTTCTTCAGACAGTCTAGAATATTTTAAAATAAATTCTGTTTAAATCAGTAAAATATAACCATACTTTACTTAACGTTCCACATAAACTTCATAATTTTCCCACAAAAATAATGCAATGAAATATCAATCTCATTAAAAGGTTTTATTTAAGATATTTTTCCATACAGTACAAATCTAATTAAACACAAGAGCAATTCTGACTCTATGAAATAAGAGGTAAGTTTAGAATCAAAACATCTGTCTGTTCAGTAAATGAACAATGACACCTGTGAAGTATGCTATCACAACAGACCAACTGTCACACTGTACCCAGAATAAATTTATAAAAGATCCATCACACAATGAATGAAGAGAAACAGACTAAAATCTCATGCTACAACCAGCTATGGAAACGTGACTTCAGTGCACAAACAGTAACTGCACACAAAACATAAACCCAATTTAATATAAAATGGAAAAAATAAGGCTGGAGAAAATTACACAGGAAAGGTGTTGACAATCTGTGCTCTTCACCAAATATGACTTTGGTGATCGAGCATGGATGAGATGAGTGGGATATGCAGTACAAATGTGGAAAATGCTAAGCACATACAGCCAATGCTCTTCTCTAGGAAATTAAGTTGGCAGTACTCCGGAAACAAAACAGATACCATTAAGCCCACTTTTGGTCTCCTCAATCAAAGAAAGATGTTCATACTGCCCATCAATACACACTGTCATGAAGGAAAACACTGACTTTTATTCAGTAAACACAAAGAGAAGATGCCACCTTTCAGACAGTGAAATAGGTACAAGGATAGTACTGAGATACAAAGAAATAGGACATGGTGTGTGTATGAACTGGATTCAACTTTCTCAGCCTAAGTTGCTATGAATATGGTAAAGGATCTCTAGGTCCCTCAAATAATAGAGAATTTATTGACCAACACAGTACCTAGCTCAAGAATTCTTAGTCCACAGCATTAATCACAACTGTACTTCTACGCTGGGTTTTTTGTATCAACTATGTTAAGCTTTTGAGTTCTGATATGAGTATATGATAAATGGTCTATTAGTTGAGATTTTATGGACGCAAAAATTTAAGATTGTGCTATAATGAGCTGACGCACAACAGTTCCTCTGAAATGTCACTGCCTAAAAGACTGTGTGGTATTATAATCCACATGAAACACAGTATTAAATAAGAATGTTTTATGGCTAACTGTTTAGTTACAGAAGGCAATGCATTTGGACCATCTGGATACACGAACTTGAACTGTCCACCTGCTGTATCAGCTGCAGTGAAACAGTTTCACAGTGATGAAAAGTTATTCACAGGTGCAACAACACTTGCTCAACCTTGTAGATGATTTTAATAATATTTCTGTATTCATTTCATGAAGTGTTTCAACTGCCAAGATTATTCAGTGCCAAACTATAGTATTATTCATGAATCATGGACTGGAAAGGATGTCGAAGGCTATGGTCGTGGTTATTGGCCTGGTAATACCTGGAAGAAGTGAGGAGTATCATAAAACCATCAGGAATATTCAAGATAAAATGCAACGTTTCTCATATCCTTCCATACCCTAAAGGGATGGAAAAATACATAAAATTAGTGTAGAAAACAGCAAATTACTATGTCCTCCACGTGTTGTAAAAATTTAAATTGCCTTGAATACCTGAAACACAAAATGTCTCAGTAAAGTATAATCTGCTTGAAATGACTTTTAACACTGACCACCGAGTATCATATACAACACACACTTACTTGGTGTTAAAGGTTCTTATTCCTGAGGTTGGCAAGTCTTCCAAACATACGGTCAAGTTAGTTAATGTTCCCGTTCAGTTTTAACATTCCTCGAGCATCAGTGGCAGTATTAAAATAATGTCAGGAAGTCACATTTTTGGGGGGGTTTGTGACAATGAATTTATTTTCTATGTTTTGATGGCCTTGTTAACTTGAAGGAAAAAGGATATGACAGTCCTACACCCATACTACATGCATTACTGGCTCTCACCTGATATCTGGCTATTCTCAGCAACGAACATTTCACTTTCAAAGACAAATATTAATCAGCTGATGAATAACAATCTGCAGTGGATAGTACATACCATTAAAAAGATCCTAAAATGTTTAAACAATTCTGTAGTACACATGGCAGGTAGAAGGAAGAGAAGATTGTGTTGGAAGCTGAATAGGACTTAAGCTCTCCAATTTGAATAATGGAGTTTTACACAAAAACTGAACTTAACATTGGAAAGAAAAATACGGCAGTATGTCCTGTGTAATAGGCCTACACCAGTACCTAAAGTACACTGATCTGTAAGCTGTCACAGAATTCGTGGCGAGTTCATCAAAATAACTATTATTTGTGGCCACAGTGTAAATGTGCCATTCAGTCATACTATTCTGGCTAAGAGATTCACATGGAAAGGAAAGTTACATACCTCTTGTGAAGGTGAGCCATCATCTGTCTGTGTATTCCGATCCTCAACCTGGTATATGCCCTCAGATGAATCATCCATCCCACCCTGCTGCATTTCAACTGAATTCTTTCCCAGTTCGTTGGTATCAATCCCCTCCATCTGTTCAAGCTGACTGTTTGACCCCACTCCATTTTTCCTCTGGGCTGCACCCTTCTTCTTCATTAGCGACTTCCTGCGGCGTTTTCTTTTCCCTCCAGAAATGGGTTTCAGAATGTCTTCAATACCAGGCACTGTACTGTCCTTCCCCACATCCTTTCCCACAAGGCCATGTCTTGAGCCCTGTTCCTGACCTGAATTACATCCTTCCATGACATTCTCTCCATCCAATGAAGCATCTACCAATAAACCTTCATCATTTCTTATGGCAGGAACGTCATCTTCCACAATTAATGAGATTGGACGAAAATCAGTTGCAACAATGCTGATACGACGAACTTTTTCCGATTTATTATCATCATTATTATTAAGAGTTTCTGCACAGAAGGTTTTGGGCAAAGAGGTACCAGTATTTATCATAACAGACTTCTGAAAATCCACATTTTCTTTGGTTACTGAACTCTCTGCCCAGCCACTCTGACTAGTTTGTACTTGACTAGAATCCTCTGAGAGTTTATCAGCATTTGATTCTTCATTTTGAACTCTTTCATATCTGCTTTGTTGATACATGTGAGTAATACCCACATACTTGTCACGCAAGTCTACAGTCATCTGAGTACTTTCAGATGTATCTGTAACTGTGGTTGCCTCATCATGGAAACGGGAGAGGAATGCATCATCAGGGATAGGAGAGCAGGCAAGGTAAGGAGGGATGATTTCATCATCTCCCAGTTCACTAGGAGTTACTTCTTCCACAAAGAATGCCTCGCCTGAATCTCCAAGTTTCATGTGAATATCAAGTGGCTCACCATTGATCTCAATGTCGACCTGCCAAAAAGTAAAGAAGAATTATTCACTGGTCTGTTTTACTATAGGCATTTCAAAATTATGACTAGGACAGATTTGATTTGGCAAATAAACCATATCCCCTAAAAAGGTGAAGAAAGATTTTAAGACTTAAATGCAGTTTCTGCTGATCACATTTCTGTGTCATACACATAACTACTGTGTGAAATAGGTCACATCAGGCAAAGAAACTCTCTACCTGTGAAACTGTAATATTCTGCTGCAATTCCTATGAATTGTACATCAATTAAAATTTATACACAAGTCTAACTGGCAATGCAAACACAGAATTACAAATATATATAAACAATCCATTTCATTATGCATGAAAGAATATGTTTCAAGGCAGATATCTGTAATAGGACTTGATTTATATACATAATGCATGGACTGATGAATTGATGATTGGTTATTTAATGATGGTGTACCGACTGCAGTGATTATTTAGCATCGAAAGATGACACAGGATGACCAGACGCCATTTATTTGAATGGATTAAGAAGTGCACACATACTGTTATGGGGTAGTATCCCAAAGTTTGCCTGCAGAAACGTGAGAAAAACATGCAAAAACTCATAGACAGTGTACCAACTGTGATTCAAAATTGGCAGCCCACACAAAACAAACAGTATCATTAATAAATAAGCAACATTGCTCAGTCAAATGACACATTACTGAAATATTACACGTGTAACACACGCTACTGTAAAGTACTTAGCATTCCTGTTTTGTGTGTGCAGAAAAAGAAGTACATAACAATTATGACTAATACTTAAAAGTTAACTTGAGTGAAATATCCACAATAGCACACTACAGATAGGTACGCTACAAGAGGAGCAGCAGCACACAACACACAGGTAAACAGGAGGAAATGAAGCACACATAACAAGAAAACAACAGCAGATACTACAGCACACCACTGACAGGAAAACAATAGCAGAAACTGTAGCACACTACAAACAGGAAAAAACAGAAGGAACTGTAACACACAACAGACAGGAATATAACAACAGGAACTACAGAAAACTACTGACAGAAAAACAGAAGAAGAAACTGTAGCATACTACAGACAGCAATACAACAGGAGGAACTGTAGCACATTACAGATGAGAAAAACAACTGGAGGAACTGTAGCACACTACAGATGGGAAAAGAACAGGAGAAATTTTAGACTACAAAAGTCAGCTTCCAAGATTTGAAAATTATGCTGTTGTGTGTTCAGCAAACACGTAAGGCAATTCAACATCTCTACTTTCTATGAAATAATCGTGAAGCAAAGGAGGAAAATCATTACAAACTGCACTTTGTGTTAGTTGTCATGGGAACAACCTGGCTTTCAACCAGGAGGTTAGAACAAATGCCGACTGGATTGTCCTATTCCTTCGGTTTTCATTAGTCGTTTCTAGCAACCTTTCAAGAGCCACCCCCTGGCCTCTCTTCCTTTCCTGTACGGGGCTTTAACATGCGGAATCATACTGACCTCACTCCTCTCTGACACGCACGCGCCCACACAAACACACACACACACACACAAAATCAATGTAGCTGCAGTGGGTTCTCTCAATCTGACAGGCTCAGAATCCTCAAAACAGGTCCCAGTTAAAGGTGAAAGTAAAATTTTCCATGTCCACGTAATGAAGGCACACAAGGAGAGCAAATTTTGATGTTTTGCTGACCGTGCATCTCAGTATAATCTTAGTAATTAACCAACTTAATGCACAAAATCTTGTTTTATAATAAGTTTATATATGCCTCTACATGTTTCGAGCACTATGTGCTCATCATCAGGAGGTCAAAATTGTTTTATACAGCATCTGGTATCGTCACACCTATATGTGACCGTCCGGTGCACAGTCCTCTCTCAACCTGCGCACCGGACGGCCACCTATAGGTGTGATGATACCAGATGCTGTATAATACAATTTTGAACTCCTGATGATGAGCACATAGTGCTCGAAACATGTACAGGCATATAAAAAACTTATTATAAAACAAGATTTTGTGTATTAAGTTGGTTAATTACCAAGATTAGGGAGAGCAGAGTTATTCCCACCCCCCAGCACTAGATGGAGGTGAGTGCTTAAATTCATGCCAGCTACTTTACCCAATTAAATTATTTATTTACTTATTTATTTATTCATTTTTGACTGTTGCTGAAGCAACGCAAGTGAATGCGCTGTTACTGGAATTCGTATTTTCCATGCCAACCATGCCCATTTTAACTATATAAAATGACACAGCCTGAATTTGCACAACCTTGTCTTTTATTTGCTTATTTGAATAACTAATAAGACTCGAAACCAGACGAGCTCCGTGCTCTGACAGCCTCCAATTCAGTGGGTACTGGAGGCTCCTCTGTGGGGTACGTAAAGTGGGCGGGCATCAAGCTGACCAGTCACGCCCACCTAGTGCCGAGGTTAATGAGTTGAGATAACCTCTACCCATACGCACGGGGACAACTTTACTTTTGGGTCTTGTTGATCATATTACCGCAAATACGACGACATTGTCTCCGACAACGTAGAATTACCCCTGAACGCTGCTAATCAACATGACACTTCAAGTTCGGATATCTAACAATTCATTCTCTCAAGCGAGCAAAATATGCAGTGCTTAAATACATGTTTCTTCCCTTGTTTATTCAGACACAGACATATGTACAAGTTGTGTCTCTACACTTAAAACCGTTTAAAATTCACACAGCTAATATCACTGATTCACTTATCTAATCACTATGCAACATGTGCGGACGGGCGGAGGGAGAAACCAAAGACGGAAGGGAAGGAGACGGCTTTAAACACAGCAAACAGAAGTTTAAGGACAACATCTAAGTAGAACTGTAAATGGTACAACCAAAGAGAACTAAATGTTTGAAATGTGGTATACATATCTGGTGGGTCTGTTTATCATATTCATAATGGTCAAAACACAAATGTTTTGTAAGTTTCCGTCCTCTCTGTTGCAAACATCTGCGTGATTTCACTACATCAGAATGTTATTCTTTGTCAATTCAAAGTGGCTGGAACAACCACAGTTTAACAACCAGATTCATTCATGCATTCATTCGGAACTGACCAACTTATTTTAGAGAGTACTTTTTTTTACTTTATTCATTCATTCATTCACAACTTCCTTTAAAAGTTGATGGGTGATCACACTTTAAGAAACAACAGCATGCATACTGAATTTAATAATTGTCCAACAAGATGCGACTTATTCAGTTTATTACATTTCTGTAGGCAGCTCTACATGTTTCGGGTGTTGACACCCATCATCAGGAGCTCGTACAGCTGTAAATACAGCTTATGGTATTGATTAACTTAACTGAGTTCCAACTCAACAACGAGAGCAGATGGTAGTAGATCCAGTTAATCAATACCAGAAGCTATAATTACAGTTGTACCAGCTCCTGATGATGGGTGTCAACACCCGAAACATGTAGAGCTGCCTACAGTAATGTAATAAACTGAATAAGTCGCATCTTGTTGGAAAATTGTTAAATTCGATTCACGATGCACGGACTCGTGTATAAAAAACAGCATGCATATGTTTGTTTACTTTTTCGCGTTTACTTATTTCGTGTGATAATTATTCTTTGAACCCGTGTATTTTTGTGCCCACTAACGAAGGCCCACCAGTGAATTTTCACAAGGCTGCCATATTTTTCTTCCTCATTCTACAAAAATATTACCTTATATATATATATATGCAACTTTCGGTAAGGTAATATTTATATATATATATATTTATATTTATATAGAGCATTTCAAGGCCTTAAGCAGAGCTCTCTCTCTCCCACTTAACATCCACCCCTCAACTCTTTTTTCCAC
>Ga0123352_10021961_pt1 | contig 10171 bp, 9 predicted proteins | sample TergutLab28metaG_FD_89700 | JGI IMG/M metagenome (GOLD analysis project Ga0123352, IMG submission 89700) | Labiotermes labralis P1 segment gut microbial communities from Petit-Saut dam, French Guiana - Lab288 P1 | ecosystem: Host-associated > Arthropoda: Insects > Digestive system > Gut ...
ACTCAGCCTCTAACAGAAATGAGTACCAGGAGTATTTCCTGGGGGTAAAGGCGGCCGGTGCGTAAGGCTGACAACCTACCACCATCCTGTGCCGTTGTTACGAAATCTGGGAACCTTAACTTCGTGGAACCCTCTGGGCCTGTCCAGGCCTGTAATGGGACTGCTTTACCTTTACCTTTACCTTTTACATTGTGTTAAACCGAAACTTATCACATATCGTCTATGTCAAATCACGTTGGCCAAACATTATCTTGTAAATTTGAAAAGTAGTGTCAATTTTTTAGAGTCATGCTAAAGTAAAATTGCACAAAAAGAAATTTTACATACATACATATATATACACATATAATTTTATGAGTTTTACCAAAAGAACAGTAGTCAATTCTGAAAACTATTTTAATGAAATTTAATTACTGTAATGATGATTTTGAGGATCTAAGATTGTTTATGGTCGTTATTTTCAAATACTGAAAAATGTTGAGGGCATTTTCATACTCTTCCAGCAGTTATGTCCTGATTACAGTGGATACGAGGTCAGGTTTCAAAGTTTCATTACAAATTAAGTATGCTTTTACATTAATTGATCTTCCCATCTTAATATGACTTCACACTGAAATTTTATAAGTGTACTTCCCAATGAACATATTTTCTATCCAAAATTTGGTACAGTAGAACAAAGCCATGGCATTCAATCAAAATTAAAATGAAAAAATTCAAGGAGAATGCTCACCTTCAGCTCTAGCACGTTTCTCAAATTCATCGAAAAGTCGGTTTACTTCCTCCATTTCCCGACGCAACCGTCGTAGCTGAGGATCAGCTGGGTCCCCTTCTTGTAACAATTTGTCGGCATCTTCATTCAGAGCTTTGCGGATGGCATTCCGCTGCTCCTGACCCATCGCAAGGAACTGTAACCACACACATAACTACCATTACAAGAATCTGCAACAGCAGGGTATATCTTCCCAAAGAGTGTTAAACTGTATAAAAAAGGAAGTACTAAAACATTAAAAGTACAACACTTCATTCAGAATGTAACAGGTACATGAACTGATATTTCTTACATTAGTGAAGTTGTGTATGGCTTTACTTCACATCCAACATATGACAGTAATTAATACACAGTTACACAAACTTATTCATACCACTTAATTTATTCCGCTGAATTTCACGCCATATTTCTACTGACCAATGAGCCATGATGGTTCAAAACACCAACTACAGACTGAATGACGGGGATTCACTTCCTAGCAGACGGTTTAACTGCACTGCTGAGCACAACAGTAACACAAATCTGACTCTCATACTTCAAACAAATTTGACGGTCTAGAATACAAGGGACTTTGTAACTTCATCAACCCACATATTTAACCAACCAAAAATGAACCTGGAAACTACATAACTCCCTGATGAACCGAGATGTTCAAAACCACTGAAACAACAACTTGCTGTTGGTCATGATCCACAGCCTGTTCCTCCTGACATCCAGACTACATTTTTTGAGAAAATCTTAATGTCACCATTCTAGCCCCTTTCTGTTTCTCGGTTTGGCTGCCTTAAAAGTTTCCCCACCAAAAAGCATACAAAAGCTTCCTCTCTCCCCCACTTCAGCATACAATGAACTCATCAAAACCTCCTACATTTCTAATTTAAAGCTTTCACAGTGACCAAACTCAATAAAACTTTCTTGGACTAGCAGCCATGTCAAGTGGTTGAATGGTGAAAACGCCAACATTATGAGAACTGTTCAACCACCTGATGTGGCTGCTAGCCTGGGAAAGTTCTACTGACCCCTGAATTTCACTACTGTAACTATACCTATTAGATAATGTGTGCAGATCACAAATTTAAATGTGTAATGTCTTATTTCACTCTAACTACACCCATATTCAGATATGCCTACTTCTTTTTAGCCTTTACAGTGCCACAGAAGTGTAGCAATTTGCAGATCACTGTGTTAAGCACTAGTAAGGTAGCATTGCAACAAAGAATGTATCACAATTCAGACTTATCTGACTACATAGCAACACAATGCCTTGTGTGACAGCTGTAGCCCAGTATATCATAATGGATGATAATCCTAACATCTGATAGATTTGCTTTGCAGCTATTAGTAGTATATAGTGCACGCACACACACACGCACGCACACACACATATATATATATATATATTATACATGATCGCCCTTTGTAACTTGCATGTCCCGATGTGCTCAGTCTGGTAGAACTTCTTTCAGGACACGGGTGGGGTTCATCGGATCCATGCATAGTCTTCACTATGTTTATGTATTTATTTGTATTTGAGATGCAATGTCTGAGCTTGTTCAGTTAATCAAATAATAATCATGTTCTAACTAAAGAAAACCAACAGTCAATTCATTCCCAAACTTGTAACCTGTTGTTTTAGGTTATCACACTCTCCACCACCTCACTCACACCGCTCTCGTACTCGAATGCCAGCATCCGTTACCCAATTCCGTTATCTGCTGCTAACCATTTTCTCATTTAAATCTCTCTGTAGGTAACCCCTCCTACCTGTCATCAATGGTTCTTGAATGTACATTGGTAGTTTAAATGTATAATGGATGGCAGTGGCCAGCAATCACTCTACCTAATAAACAAATATTACCAAAAATGTTCAGCTACAATATATATATATATATATAGTGAGTAACCTTGTAAATAGTGTAAAAAAAAAACACATACAAACCTTCTAATCCACATTACGAGTCTTCCCATTAGGCAAAAATAAGAATAATGCAGAACAGAGGTTAAAGAGAGAGAGAGAGAGGGGGGGTGGGGGAGAAAATAAAAGAAAGAAAGAACAAAGAATGAGGAGGGAACACAATCAGAATCTGAAAACCAAGAATCACTGAAAGGCTACTGTACCTGAGCAAGGTCCCAACTTTTGACCACCTTGATTGTAGCAAAGATCATGTTCTGCCTCATACGGAGCTGCTTCTTCTGCCAGAGGGCAATGGAACGGTCAAACTGTCTCTTCAGCCTTTCAACTGCATCTAATGCTTCTTTATCAGGTGGTGGTATAAGGAAGCACACTCCTGGCACTGAACTCTCAACACCTGATAAGTTGGACACTCGCCACTTCACACGTCCAGAGTTGTCATGTAAAATGCACTGCTCGCCCTTCTCAATCACAATCTGTCCAGGAAAGAGCAAAAAGTCAGTTAATATCACTGTTTTGATGGTCTGCCAAAGAGGTTCTTTGAAGGCATAAAACGAATGTTCAGATAAAATGACACAGAGGAATTCAGTTTTATTTTAAGTAGGTATTTTTGCTGAGTCTATACCAAAACAGAATTTATAAATTTAAGTCATTAAAAATGTAACAGGGCATGTTGAATTCAGTCCAACACTTCGAAGCAAAATGCAATACAGTGTCCTGAGGTCTCAACACCCAAGATGACATTCTTTGTTTAAACTCAGTACATAATGTACAGTTGATACTTTTTGGGCCCCACCTAGGTGAACAGACCTATACTTTCATGTGACTGTACATCCACGAACAACAAAATGATTTAATCACGTGTCATTAAATAATCATCAAACACAAACATAACTCCTTACAGCATGTAGTGAACTTTTCTAACGTCATGGCTATGGCTAAAATTATAATGAATGTCTCCAACTTCACAACAACGGTGTGTCTGCTCTATGTTCTAAGGTTCTTACTGTGTCTGTTACTGACATCACAATCATCCTTTGGGCTTCGTACCCTGTGGTGATTCAAAGTTTGGATGTTTCAGAGTAATGTTGGAACACCTAACTGCACTACATTATATTTAATCACTACACAGTATTTAACAACAAATGACAACCAACATTTGACAATTTCTGCACTTCAGAGAACAACAAGTTTCAAAATTATAAATAAAATACAAAATCACGCAGCAAATAAAGAGATAAACTTGTAAATATATTTATTTAAATATTAGCATAGGGACAATTAACATTTAATTGGGAAACTGGTCGCAATGAACTCTGTCAGACGTACCAAACATCAATCTACACTGAACAGCAGACACAGACCAACATTTCTTCACAACTTCACCACCTATTAAGTTGGTGGTTTGCTGATATAGCCCCCAGATACAAAATAAATATTAACAGACACTTCATAAATTTAACTACCATTACTCTGACATTCCACTATCACAATGTTTTGTCCCAGGTATGCTACATTTCATTATCTTACCATGCATATTATTAAGAACAATATCTCTCACTGTTACTTAGTGGCCCAATCCATAACTCATAGGAATTACTGTCTTATAGCAACAGACTGTCTTCAACTATCACTGCCACCTGTCATTCACATGTGCAACTGTAACAGTGATCTGCTACCTGGAGACAGACTAATGACAGAATTTCAACCCCTCAGGTTTTTTATACAGACACAAAAATTTAATACTTCCAGTGATATTAAAATCAGAGATGCCATATTAAGCACACCAAGCTATCTCAACTCAGTTGTCAGACATAAGTTTCTGGGGACCTGGGATTTGAAAAATGTTTCTGCCTCCTCATTTTTGAGGGTGCAATGACTGATCTCAAACCTCTCATGGTGTCTTCTAATACCTCATTTAAACTCTTTGTAACTACAGAAACCACCATTCCCTCTACATAAATTCTGATGTCACTGATAAATTTGTTTTCTTCTCTTCTTTGATGCTAATACCATACAAGCCAGATGAAGCAGAAGTGTATATTATGTCTGCTCAAGAGACTAAATTTTGATGTATGTCATGGTACACAAAACTGAAACCTACTCACATTCATTTGTTTGTAGGCACAAGTGGCTACCACTTGCACAGGTCTGGACACAGGCTGCCTTCGTTGCTTTAAAGGTACAATATCCTTGCTCTTCTCTGACAATCCCTGTACAACATCACTGTAGTGGTTAAGCTCCTCTCGAAGTTCCTGCATTCCACGCAACAAGCGTTCCCCTTCATCCAGAGTGAAATCCGATTGACTGTATAATGTATTCATGATTTCATCACGCCTAAATAATACAAAAAAAAAAAATTATATATATATATATATATAAAATAAAAAATTAAAAAACTTACTTTGAAATTACACTTGTCATTATATAATCAAAATAATGCATGACAAGCATAACAAATTAAAATCTGATGTCCTTCACCACAGACCACTTCAATCCATTCACTGCATATAAAGTCTACTGCAGAATCCACAGCATCAGTTGCTGTGAAGGAGACCACCAAAACTAACCGTAAAGAAACTGATTTCACAGGTGTGAACTTGATTCACCTGGCTCAGGATATGGTCCAGCAGCAGGATTTCTTGACCACAGTGATGTACCTCTGAGGTCTAGACCAACACAGAATTTTGCGACCTGATGAATAACTGTCAGCAACCCAAGAAATATCCTGAACCATGCAGTGATTCTGTTAATAATAGGATGCATAAAAAGTATTGAATTTCTGCAGGCGCATGCGTGCACACACAGTCCCATAAAATGTTAACACTATTCTCATGCTTAAGATTTGCAGCCTGTATCCGATGTGCAACACTGGCTTTTGGAGTTTAACTATATCACGTGCACTTCATACAAAACTTCAGTGCACAATGCAGCTGCCACAATCACAATGCAAGAACAAAGAGGATGCTGCCCAATATACAGGTCGAAGAATGGCAGTAAGGGAGGGCATATGAATTGTGGCGCTACACGATGGATAAGTTCACAGCCTGGTGCAAGTCTTACGGTGGTAATCAGTGGGAAGAGGTGCTGGGGTTAAGATGAAAGTCTGGTGGAAAAAAGTCTTAGCTAATGGGTCCTTAAACTTTGCAGTACCACAGTCCCCTAGAATAATGAATAAATTTCTAGCTGTGCTAAAGAGCAGTGGGAATGGTGGAAGAACGATACCTACCCAAAACCTCCTATTGGTTGCAACACTATATCTCAATCAGCCATGCCAGAGAAGATGTATATGGCATTAACAGAAGGCCCCCTAGTCAATGACCAGGCTGTGGAGACAAAAAAGTCAGCACTGATGGTGCCATGCTTTATCTCACAACCACAGTGCAAGAGATCACAGAAGGCTGAAGCCAGCTGTCAACAGGATTGTCAAGAGAAAACATGGGCCTGTGTTCACTGAATGTGCAGCAAAGGTGCATCATGGTGGATCCATCTTCTCCTATGATAAGATGCACCTAAGGGAATAAAAATGCAAATTTCTTGCTGTACACAACAACTTGGTTCAACCAAAACAGGACTCAATACTACAACATTGTAGGTTGGCTGTGAGATCCAGCCACAGTGCAATGTACAGTGATATGTTAGAAGAACTTTGATACATGACAGTCCAAGCCTAACACTGAAATCACATGCAAGGCAGTGTATTAGTCAGCACCCTAAACAACCATCCAGTCACTTCTCTGAAAGAACATACTTTGTGATCCACTCCTCAGCCTCACGCACTTCCCGAAAGAAATGATGGTAGACAGAAGCATGCTTGAGGTGTGTTTCCAAACATAAAGTCAGCTGAAGCAGCCACGCCCATTGTGTTTGCATTGCAGCCATGTATGCTTCAATGCACTTTGCAGCTGGATGATGTTGTAACACAAGAGATTCTCCACGGTCCTGGACTGCACTAAACTGGATCTCACGCTTCTCCAAGTCACTCATCAGTGACTGTAACAGGCAGAATTAATATGGTTTGTAAAATACTATCTCAACTAATAATACTCTACTTCTTTTTACTATGAATTTTAACTAAACACAGCTGTAAGAACATGGGTCACCAACTGTCCAAATTTACATATATGCCATATTTACCCAAATACAATGCAGATTTTATACCCTACAAATACTTTCTCAAGATAGATCATTCATTACATTTGTGCATCTTCAAATCTGTAAGACAGGTTACTAGGAACTATCGCCAAAAAAGTCATTCTTTATTCATTTATGTCTAACTCTGGGTCTCTCTCTTTGGTAACATATGAGACAAAAAATGCTACATTTGTTAAAAACACAGTTTCACACATCAGAAGCTTCTTAGACCAAACTGGTACACACACACATATATACTACATGGTTCAGCTGCCATGGACCATCACCAGTTGGGACAATACAAGGAAGTCAGATAGACAGACAACTGCACTTTTAGAAGCTACACTGGATTGGGTGCATCACTTGTCTCATACACTTTAAAAATGTAATATTAATTGAATATTATCGTAAAATTGTACAAATATTACTTAGCTGATTGCAAGTTTTGTTACCGGTATGTATGTACTGTCATGTGATATATTTCTTCTCCTCTGTGCCATCTGTGATGGTTAGTAATTACATGAGGGGAGTTTTTAGTAGCTCCAAAAAAGATATCTTTCCTATGATTACTACTCAAGTATCATACACTAAGAACAGACCCCAACATGACTAGTGAAGACAGTTGAATAAAGATAGACCAACTTGATGTCACTTGCTTTATTATTTCATTATTTACTGCTCAACATGTTTCAGATGTTAATACATCTGAAACATGTTGAGCAGTAAATAATGAAATAATAAAGCACGTGACATCAAGTTGGTCTATCTTTATTCAACTATCAAGATAATGCATGATCCAATAAACAAAGGATTACTGAAGACAATTTACATTCATCAACCTGCAAACTGATAACATGATTGTATCAGTATTCAGAAGTAACAAAGACATGATGGATTCCAATAATCAATTAGCTTCTCTCTTGTTTGTTTACTTACAAAACTGTTGTTGGAACCTTAAAACAGAAAAGGTCTGTGTACTGTAAAATGACAAAAGTGGCTTTTGCTGAAAATCCATCTTTTCAACTATGTGATCCACTTTTCAAAAAAGATAATGGGTTGGGAAGCCACTGACATAAATGGTTAATATAAAAGCATTAATTGCCGATTCATTTTCTAACTTGTCATTCTTAACTGAAAACAAAATACAATTAAATTTGTGACACATGCACAACTTTCTCACAATCCATGAATTATAAACCACTGTTGTATGTAAAAAAACACTTAATGGTGCATATCACAATTTCTGAAGCTGCTGAATGTACATACCAAACACAACTCTAAAGCAATATGTGTAATTTCAATGCATTGTTACTATTACTGTTGTTGTTTCTTAGTAAAACATCAACAAACAATGTAAAAAGAAAAGTCCAAGGAAAGGGAGGTGACAAACAACAGCACACTAAAGCATACAGCCACATACATAAGGTCATGAAAAAGTTAGGAAAGGTATGATCACACAATGTGCAAACATCATTCAAGCATTACAAACCTCACAGCCTGATCCAAAGGATTTCTGGGCATGAAAACAAAAAGGCATGTAAGTCTACACAAAGTAACCATGAAGTCACACTTACTGCATGATTACTGTCATGCTTCTCACTTGCAATATTAAGTATAAACAATCTGCTTCATTCAAATTCTATCTATGCCATAGACATATACTTCCTGCTTAGAAAAATCAAAATCCCACAATTATAACACACTTTCTGTTTCTTATAGCCTCAGCAGTTCAAATGACTGGCAATACTCCAACACTGTAAAATGTCATACACTCTAGAACACCTCAGAATTATGTTTCTTAAAACGAAATTACAATGATTATAAATAAAACTCGTGGAAATGTTCAACAAATCTTGCTAATACTATTGCCAGACATAAATATATTTTAACAGATTTTGCTTTGTCTGTAAATGGTACTTGTATGAAACCCATAAAGGTTCTTCCATGAAGATTAAAATTAATTTACATGTGGCTGTTTAAAATCCACATAACCCAACAGTAACTAATATTCTTAAAGTTTAATCTATGGCTTTTTAAAAATCTGAACACATAATCTAAAAGTGCCTCATATTTCTTAAAGTTAAATGTATGGTTGTTTAAAATCTGCATACATAAACCAACAGTGACTAAAATTTCTTAAAGTTAAATGCATGGCTGTCTAAATCTGTGTGTGTGTGTGTGTGTCTATATATATATATATATATATTAACAGTGACTCATATTTCTTAAAGTTAAACGTATGGTGAACTACAGTATCTATAAACAAGGACAAATACAACCTATCTGTTTGCAGAGTAACCCAGCAGGAAATTGGTATGCTTGCAGAGCTGATAATCTGGTAGCTCTTACAATGTAGAGCAGAAGAAATGCATCTTATTCAAAGACACATCAATAATTTTGTTTTTTAATATTTACTGCACTGACACTTCAGTGTCTACCGAAACAATGGGTAATCAATAAATTATGACAGCAAGCAGGCCAAACTTTAATTTAAAACAAAGTCCCATTTACTACAATCAGAATATGACAGTGATATTACATGCATTCATGACTAATCCATTCGACACCAACTGTACAAGTTAGCATCCTACATTTGTTTCTGACGTAGCAAAACCCCCACCATGTTCATTGCAGACGCCTTATACACTTTAATGCTCAACATCAATGTTCCAAAATATCAAGTAACCAAAAGCATAATTTTGGGGGGGGGGGAGCCAAATGCCCCCCACGTATTTTACTATACAAGAATAGTTTTTATAGCTACTGAATTGAAGAGGGAAAAATAAAATTTAATAGATTGGGGGAAAGGGGTGTATGTATACTAATGACTGGTTCATGACATTCCTCCACCTCTTTGTAACCTGACCCCTTTGTAAATTATTAACCTTTGGTTGACATTGTCCCTGCAAAGTTATTAGCCATGTTATGCCTATGCAAGTACAAATGTTTCTTAGAAAATTTCAACAAGATACAGCCAAGGACCAACCAACCCTCCTTCCCTAGTCATTTTATGTAGAGTGTATGGCTGTCTTGAAAAGTTGGTTAATTCCCTATACTTATGGCACTCAGATGGTTCATTATCGTGTCCACAACGGCTGACCCTATTCCAGTCGCAAATGCATGCATTTCATACACTCATACTGTGTTACTTCACACTCTTTAACATTCTTATTTCAATTATACCTAAATCTTCAGATGATTTATTCCCTTCAGGTTTCATGACTGAATTTCTATATTACATTCTCACATTTTCCACAAGTGCTAATAATAATAATAATAATAATAATAATAATAATAATAATAATAATAATAACAACAACAACAACAACAACAACAACAACAACAACAACAACAAC
>Ga0123352_10021966_pt1 | contig 10169 bp, 4 predicted proteins | sample TergutLab28metaG_FD_89700 | JGI IMG/M metagenome (GOLD analysis project Ga0123352, IMG submission 89700) | Labiotermes labralis P1 segment gut microbial communities from Petit-Saut dam, French Guiana - Lab288 P1 | ecosystem: Host-associated > Arthropoda: Insects > Digestive system > Gut ...
CACGAGGCTGAGTGGACCCCGTTCCAGACCCACTACTACTCAGAAAATCTGGTAGCGCCGGGGATCGAACCCGGGACCTCTGTATCTGTAGCCAGAAACTCTGACCACTAGACCACAGAGATATGAAAATAATTGTCCCTATAGTTTTTGAATGTGTGGTTACAGTGCTCCAAAAACAAAGAAACAAAGCAACAAACTAATTAATCAACTACCTGATTGACTGACTGAAGAAACTAATTGACTAACTAAGTGGTTAACTAACTACCTGATTGGCTGTCTAATTAGCTACCCAAGTAACTAGTTAACTTATGGAGAAATGGTGCATAGCCCCTTTATGAAGATAAAAGCAAAGTAAAGCATTCCCATTACAGGCCTGGAGTGGCCCAAAGGGTTCCGGGAAGTTAAGGTTCCCAGATTACATGACAATGGCACAGGATGATGGTAAGGTTGTCAGCCTTACGTACCGGCCGCCTTTACCCCTGGAAATGCTCCTGGTACTCATTTCTCTTTATGAAGATGTTTGTCACATACTCCCACGAGATATTTGTTGTCGTTAATTTCTACTCATCACAGTGTTGACAACAGACCTCCACTGCTCCTTATTCTTTTCCAGATAAATCCACTCCACATATACTGTATGCTTCTCCTTTTAACTGCCATGTAATTGCTATCCTCCTTTTCTCTTCTGTCCTGAAATGGCGGACAGTACTTGAAAGTAGATGTTTGGTAGACTATCTGGAAGAGTTGGCACACCTCACCGGCCAACCAGTCTGCACTGTAACCTAACACACGCGACGACAAAGACAGTAACGTTAGTAACGGCTGTGATGCGAGTAGGACAACGATTTCTAGTAGGGGCAAACCGTCCACACCGTCGCGGGGGTCATCCAGCTTCCTATTCGATAGGTACAGTGTTTTTTTCCTGCGGATAAAATGGCCGGGGCGTGAAGCTGACCCACCACTTATACCTAGCGCTGAAGTTAAGAATGAGCAGTACTGTATCTCCACTCCCCCTTACGTCTGCGTGGAATGTAACTTTGCTTTCACCTTTATGAACCACCAGCACATCCAAATGTGTCTTTTAACATCTGTAACGTAAGATTACAGCAGTTGTTCAATAAACATTTATATTAGAATGTTAATGGGTCAGCCTGGAAGGGCTTGATGCCAAGTCTGTGTCAGGGGTGTGTGCAACACAACCACGTGTTCTCATAGACACGATTCCGTTTGGTAGAGCCATCAGACTCTATGTGTGAGGGTCATTCGTACAGCCGCATTGCTGCGGGACGCTTTCTTTGTCAGTTCTTGATTCTAGCCGGATGGCGATCTGTTTGCACCAGTTTCCAGTACCAAACATTGCTGCAGATAAAAATTACCTGGTCTATTATGCCGTTTTAAACAGCTGTATTCCAGCAGCCGGTACATACACTGAGGAGAAGGTAGCGAAATACCGCTCTGTGAGAAACGTATCATAACATGCTCTGGCACAACGACTGGCTTGAGGCAACGCTGACCTGTGTTAGTGACTGGTTTGGTGCGGATAGTAACTGCTTTTGTGTTAGGCCGAGAGTTTTGAAATTTAACGACAATTATTATTATTATTATTATTATTGCACTTTCATTAAAAAGTGAATTATATTATTCTTGTAATAATACCAACTAGATGCACTAATTTCTCCGATCTGTTTTTGGAATAAAACTCTACATGTTTCATACAGTTCCTCTGTCCATCATCAGGAGTTTTTCACTGTGCACACAGGAATGGTGTATGTCATACAGCTTGCGAGCAGGATCAGGACGGAACAGCAAACCTATATGACATATACCATTGCTGTGTGTACATTGAAAAACTCCTGATGATGGACAGAAAAATTGTCTGAAACATGTAGAGTTTTATTCAAAAAATAAATCTGAGAAATTAGTGCATCTAGTAGGTTTTATTATAATAATTTATCACGATGCACGGTCATCTAAACGTCAAATTACTATATTATTATTAATGTGCTGTTCAGCAAGCCAATAAACTCAAATTGAATTGAAATATTTATTATTATTATTATAAAATGGGGCTCTAAAAAAATAAAAAGTCTGATAATTTTAACCTACTTAAGTAACAAGGCTTACCGAAAAGTAATTTAAATCGGCAGAAATTAAATTTCATCAAATTCTTCATTATTAACGTGCGGACAGAACAGCCTAAAGGCCATTTACAGGGACAGCAAAGGAACATAATCGAATGTACATGTAATTACTAAGCATGAACTGAAATAAATGAAAAATAATGAAATACAAACATTATAAGAATAAGAAAACAAACGATTTTCTAGCGTTTACAGAAATGTAAAGTTGTCACGTGACTTGCGAAGCAGGCACAAAGCGGAGGTGGAGGCACAACTCTGCCCATGCTCGACCCTGGCGCTAGAATTAGGTGGGTGGTCAGGGCCACGCTCTGGCCACATTACCCCGCAGAAAAGAGACATGCTGTCCGTTGTACAGAATGGTGGGTGGGCCTCGTGACCACACGGGATTTCGAACCCCGAGCCCTCCAACAAGTAGCCAGTCGCTATACCGTCTGAGCTACCGCTGCCGTGCGCATGTATGGTACACTGTACAAAGAAGTACCTCTTTGTACAGTGAAGCATACACGCGCACAGCAGGTCATGTTATGCCGCCATAACGCTGACATGGACTGTACCGACACGCACATTTGAACAAGAATTTTACGTAATTTTATCTAAGCACTGGTTGTAGCTCCCTGATGATGGTTCCTGCGTGAACCGAAACATGTTGGAGCGACGTTTATAAGTTCAATTGATTTTTAACAATTCAATGATTTTATATATTTGAGTGCATTAGTTGGGCAATAAAACATTTGAAATTACGTTTAGCGAGTTACACATTAGATGTCACGTTCTAATGAATTCAATGATTGTTTGTTACGTGAAGTATCGTGTTGCCATAATCATAACAGTTTAAAGCACGATGATAACTGTACATGTCATCTTCTGCAACACTAAGAAACTCTGCGGTTTGCCCACGCAGTGTATTTGTGCGTTTCAGTCCCGTTACAGACCTGAAGTGGCCAAGAGGGTTCCAGGAAGTTAAGTTTCCCAGATTACATGACAAAGGCACAGGATGGTGATAAGGTTGTCAGCCTTACCCACCGGCCGCCTTTACCCCCAGGAAATGCTCCTGGTACTCATTTCTGTTAGAGGCTGATTCGACCCCAGAACCAAAGTGCGATCGGAAGGATTATGTCGATGAAAAATTACAATAACACCGTCTGGAATAGAACCAGTGACCTTCCGATTCATAGCACAGTACCTTAACCACTGTGCTACCGCGATCTCCGTGCGTCTCATGTGCTCTTCCTTATTAACAACCGTTATATCCCTACACAACATTAAGTGGTTATTTTTCTTAAAGAATAAGCACTTTGTTCTGTGTGAGATACGAACTGAAATTTTAAATATATCTGTAATTAAAGTTACGTTTCACAGGTCTAAGATGTTCACAGGAATGATTGGTACATCAATTAACTGTTGTTTCTGTAGTACAGTTCGTATTGCAATTATGTCAAATGATGTTCGAAACTCCTGGAGCTTCCAAAAGACATATAGCGACCATTTCACTTCTCATTCTGTATATTTTATGTTCAGTTACGTTTTAACAAAAGACAGGGTTGGCGATCGTCATCAGGACGCGCCGGTAGAGGAGAGGGCGCTTCAGGAAATCCGGAGTTATTGAGGGCGTCTCTGCATTTACTTCATAAGAACGAAGCTCGTTGTCGGGCGCCAGAAGCAGAGGGCGTCTCTTAGGAATGTTGAAACCAAGAAAGCAAAAACTTATGCCAGGATTCGGCTGTGCGGCTCTCCTAATACTGTGTAACTGTTGTTGTCCATAGTGGAGAGAAATATTTCTCTGGCGCAAGATAGATGGCATTCCGTGCTCTATCCAGGCAAGAAGCTGACGATGACGCATGAGAAATTTATCTTTAATTTTCCTGGCGCCTCCAGACTTCAGAAACTTTCTTGGAAAATCTCTGCCCCTTTTATTAAAGTATTATTTACATCACAAACTGCCATCTGTTCACAGCCTGCACTTTTTGTAGGGGATAGTGTAAGTATTAGGGTAAGATTTACGGTGCTTTATCGATTGAGAAGTACAGACCTACCTCATTCTTGGTGCTGCTGTGTCTGTTCCGTTTCACTTACCTACCTATCTACCCACCTACCTTCTTCTTTTTCTACTTCTTCTTCTTCTTCTTCCATTGGCACTACAGCCCACTGTGGGCTTTGGCCTGTCAAACAATGTCCTTCCATTTTTCCCTATCTGCCACAGATCTCTCCATCTTCTCACTCCCAGCACTCGAAGATCTCTTTCTACTTCCTCTTTCCATCTTTTCCTGCGTCTTGAGTGAAGATCTTTTTGGGCATCCTATCCTCCTCCATTCTCTCTAGGTGACCTAACCAGCTTATTCTTTGCCTTTTTATCCATTTTACTATATTTTCTCCTTTACTCATCTCTCCTAGTTCTCGATTCTTCCGATTTTTCCATTCCCCGTTTTCATCTACCTACTACCTATCTATCTGTTTCTCCACCTATCCAACCATCTGTTCGTCTGTCCAGCCATAAGCATGTAACCATTTTTACGTACATCCACCGAACCATCCCATCCACTCAACTATCCCATCCACCTTCCCACCTCTAGCCTGGCAGAAATAAACTGTTGAAAATCTGTCAAATAAAGATAACCGTCTTACGGTGTACGACGCCGGACAGTTTGTATAGAAGTACTGAATTAGCAGACAAACCTACTGCCTCCATTATCATAGGCGATGATATTGATGATGCAGTCAACACGTTTCGGCGAAACAGCTATATGTATCTACTAGAACAGTGTTTCTCAACCGCCGGTCCGCGGCCCGGTACCGGTTCCTGGCATCAATTATACCGGGCCGCGAGAGATTCCCCTGGAATTTGTCATTTTTAGTTATCTAAGCAATTTTCATGAATAAATGTTTTATAGTGGAAATATTCCGAGGAGAAAAAGATTCTTGAATGTGTCGAAAATCTCAGACCCAGAAACTGGCCTGAGGAAACTAAAATATGTTACAAGATTTCATTAATCCAGTGATTGATAACTTATTTAAATGTAATTTTATATTTGTCAACATGCCACACTGTATACATAAGTGTACTAATACTCTTTATGATTATTCCATAATTAATTATTAATACTAATGTTATTTTAATGTATGAACTTAAAAAATGGAAAGGCATTATACGAACAAATTTGTTGGGACCGGGCCCTCGTCTTATGGAAAAAGAATTTACCGGGCCGCGGTCTCACAAAGGTTGAGAAACGTTGTATCAGAACGCGGTGTTGCATCCCAGAAGACATTCACATTCCTGGTCACCATTTCGATGGCTTCACACATCATGCCACTTTGTTAATTCTTATGACATTGTGAAGTTTCCATTCAAATGGATCTGCAAGATTTTGAAATCCATTTAACTGGCTGATGATCTGATTCTGTTATGAGGTTATTGTTGTATTTTCAGAGGCATCTCGACGCATTTGGTACCTGACCCACCGCCGCCACCACCACCACCACCACCACCACCAACCCAGCAACGGGACATTGCCCATCTGGCCACCCGCTACCTGGAGGACAATGTCAAGGCTTGGATCAACCCCAGAATATATGCAAAGGTAACATAAAGTAGGAAGAAAGTTTACGATGCCCTGATTGGGGGGCTATGGTTGATAGACCACCTGCAAAGAGGAATTTCTGTTAGAGTTGTAAGACTTTGTAGTGCGGAAATGAAGAAAGTAGATCGACTGTCATTTGGGAGTACATAAAGATATCAATTCGTGTTGTAAACTTCTTCCAATAATAGCTCCGCATGTCCTGGAACAATTTGAGTGTTCTGAGTCAGTGGAATAAGTGGATGGAAATACCGAATTATCTTTCGGATTTACGGTTCATTTTCTGCATTTACTTTACGCGACACTACGCCAACATAACGGGGCGTGGTTTGGCACGCGACACGTGCTGTGGTGATCAACCGTCAAGGTCAGGAGCTGTGCGCCACGTTTAACAGCCACACGTCGTAAAGAATCTGAAATTCCAAAACCCTAGTCCTGAACGCGTGCACTATAAGCATTTGGAATTATAAAGGATTCGAAGAGGTGGAATTACACAGATCGTGTACGGAGCTTGACGTGGATTTTCTTTGATTATCAGTACACCCACCAGCAAAATAAATTACCGCTAAACATTTGTGCCCATCAAAGTATCAGATGCAGAGTGTCGTTTTTTTTTTTCGATTCACGATAATCCTATTCAGCTACAAGAATTCCAGGAAAATGGTTAGTACAGCCAGTATAGTCACTCGTTACGGTCCGGGATTCGAATTCCCGCAGAGGTAAAACATTTTTTTCTTTTCCAAAACTGTTCAGACCGACTCTGAGGCTCTTTCTTCCTCTCATCCCGTGGGTACCGATTTCTTTCACGGGCGTAAAACGGCTGGAACGTGGAGTGTCCACTTACCTCCATCTACTGGTCGGTGTTAGGAATGAGTGGAGCTATACCTCTACTCCCTCTACACGCCTTCATGACGTGAACAGGGACAGCTTTACCTTTTACTTAAATTTAATAGATTTCAGGGCTGTGAGAAAATCGTTGCATTGTTGCTTACTGCTGGCTTCATCAACTGTCGAGTGATTGGATCTGACCGCCATTTTGGTAGTCTGAGTTGTGATACCGCGCCACAGTGTAGTAGGTAAATTACCGTCGTTTCGGAGAAGTGCACGGCCCCGACGACCCTAACACTGCCGGATTAAGCCCCGTTTATCTCCACTAACGAATTTAGAACTCACATATTCCCATGTCATGCCATTAGAGGCTATTACATGTGAATACTTTTTTCATTTCCTACCACCAGTTGTTACAACATGGCGGCGGTGCGAACGTCTGGGTGAGAGCAATATTATCGTTATGAATTTGGGTACTTAGAGGATTTTCTTTGAAAAAAATATTCTCAAGATGCATTTCTACAACCACATAGCAACTTAAGACGATCTGGAATTCGTATTTAGAATCCAAAGATTTCAGGTTGATTGTAAAAACTAATGGATCATGGGGGTTATGCATCAAGACCTTTGTCTGAAGTGTGACGTATGGCAAGATTATGGTACGAAACGTATGGGAAATATTTCTTAAATGTTAAGAATGTATTAACTTTCATATGTATTTGACCGAAATAAAAATTCTTCCCGTAATTTGTTTTTCTTTAAAGTCAAACTGCAATTTTTAGTTATTACTTTAAAAAACATGAATGGAATAAGCTGTACCATGGCCTAGGCTGGTCTGTCACAGCGCAGAATCGCGTTCGATCGAAGTGCCGATGCCTGTTATATTGGTGGCAGAATAAGTTACACTGGGACTGGTTTTTCTCCGAATACTACAGTTTTACCTGTAATTATTCTTACACTAATGTTTCTAATTCATTCCGATTATCGCTGACGTTGTGTATTAGGGGTTGCCGCACGTTGGGGGCAGGTTAGGAAAGGTCGGTCCAAGATCTGAGAAGATGCCACTACTGTGGATGATTACAGAATATCAACATGCAGGCGAAGAAGTAAGATGATTGATATTTTTCCTAATTTTTCTACAACTACTGTTCAAACAAGTATAAATTTTTTGTTATTTAAATTGCATTAGGAAAACAGCCATTTTTAGGTGCGAAGGCAAAATTGTGAAAAGAAATTATTTGGTTTCGTCATGTCTGTCCGTCTGTTCGTCCGCATGGAACAACTCGGCTCCTATTGGATGGATTTTCATTAAATTTGATACCTGAGTGCATTTTGAAAATCTGTCGAGAAAATGAAAAATCTGATAAGAATAAGAGGTAATTTCTTTACGTGACCCATATACATTTAAGATCACATGTCGCTGAATTTTTCTTAGAATGAAAAATATTTCAGACAAAATTTGTAAAGAAAATGAAAAAACACATTTTCTATTCAATAAAGTTTTTTTTTTCGAAAATCATGCCGTTTATGAGATAATGTGGAAAAATATGGTGCAGTCGGACAAGCCACAGATGACAATATGGCGCATGCGCATTGCATGCTGGATACCTAAGGCTACAAACACACATTAATAATATGTAATATTTATTGCTTTTCCACTACAACAATGGTTGCACGAACACTCGTCAGTGTTACGATATACGTACATTGCCAGTAGTGTTGTTCGTGTTTTGCCCCCTGATTTCTCTTCATCCTCCAAGTAAAGTAGGTAAGTTTCATTTAGTTATAATTCTTCTTTCTTTAAAAAAAATCTTTTAAAATGCTGCTCATGGTCAGCCTCCTGTGCGTTTCAAATTTATGAATATTGTTTATTAACTGGCAATTTCCGCAAGCCGTCCCATTGCTCGCAGCCGCGTTGTAATCACCTCTGTTATATCGTCCTAGCAACTGACAGCGTTGCTAAATAGAATTTAAGGAAAGAGAGCCCTGGGAAAACCTAGACATAGATGAGCGGATAACATTAAGATGTGTTTTAGGGAAGCAGAGCGAGTGATTTCAGCGTGGATCCAGCTTGCTTAGTAACGAAAATTCAGCCTCCGTAATGCGGCAGGGAACGTCTCGACTAGCTGGGGAGCTGTCAGCTTCTCAAGAACTCAGCTTCATTAAGTCACTGACGAAGTTAATTACTTTCTCCTCCGCGAGACCCGTGAGCAGGTAACACTGACAGTAACTGGAGATTTTATGTCGCAAACCGAGAGACATTAGTTTGCTGATTCTAATTTATTACCAGATGGATTTCCATTGTTTGCTAAACGCCATCATTTATGGCTGCAAGCCTGTATAAGAGTGGCAAATGGACAGGCTGTACAGTTACGTAATTTATTGTTAAAATGACTGGGATGTGGTATGAAATAAGGAAACAAAAAAATTGCATCAGGTTTTCCTTCCAAATTTTGTGGCCAGTCTGCATCGCATCGAGCAGGATTCCTCTGCAGACAATGGCTACATGTATGTTGCCCTTGTAAGCAGTTCAGCCGGTGGACGTGTCAGGTGTGCTGATAAACCACGTGCATGTGTTATGTTGGCCGTACCCTATTTGACCGTATATGCAATAAAGTTCCAAGAAAAGGGTACTCTTAACATAAATCTTATAACTCTATTTGTATACTTATATTTATTCATTGTGGGACCGCGGTAGCACAGTGGTTAAGGTGCTGTGATACAAATCGGAAGGTCGCTGGTTCGATACCAGCTGGTGTCATCGGATTTTTCGTTGACATAAAATCCTTCCGATCTCCCTATGGTCGAGTACCAGGAATATTTCCTGGGGGTAAAGGCGGCCGGTGCCTAAGGCTGACAACCTACCACCATCCTGTGCCGCTGTCACGAAATCTGGGAACCTTAACTTCCTGGAACCCTCTGGGCCCTTCTGGGCCTTTAACGGGACTGATTTACCTTTACCTTTGTTTATTCGTTGATTATTAATGATGATGTCAGGATCCTAGGTCATACAGAGCCGAACGGTAGGATGATGACTGCCTGATGGATCTAAAAGGATGTGGAAGGAGTCGGTCCTGGCCTAATGTAAGGCATTACGCTGGGAGTGTTCTAGAGGGTTCGACAAGTACCAAGAAATATCTGAGTATGGTCGGTGTCTGTGAAGACATTAGGATATCTGTTCTGCCGCCTGTAACCTCACTGCAGTTTAGTGATGCCATCTTTTGGTAGTAGAGGCCAGCTGAAATGTGATGGCACACGCGCATAAACCAGATTTCGTCTTCCGGCGAATCGGACGAGTCCATTTAAATCGGCGGGGCGTCAGTTCAGTCGACTACTGGCAGCCGAGGTGTGCGCATCAGCGGTAGTAATGCTGGATACCCACTCCATTCGCCAGTTTCCCCTTCACTTCCCCTCCTGTGTGTCACATTGTGCCATCACATTTCAACTGGAGTCTACCAATGATGCATGTTTCTCCATAACACACCAATCATAAACAGTGTCCTTTTTACACACACACACACACACACACACAAACATACACACACACACTCTCACACACACACACACACACACACACACACACATATATATATATATATACACACACACACACTCTCACACACACACA
>Ga0123352_10021967_pt1 | contig 10169 bp, 9 predicted proteins | sample TergutLab28metaG_FD_89700 | JGI IMG/M metagenome (GOLD analysis project Ga0123352, IMG submission 89700) | Labiotermes labralis P1 segment gut microbial communities from Petit-Saut dam, French Guiana - Lab288 P1 | ecosystem: Host-associated > Arthropoda: Insects > Digestive system > Gut ...
AAAAAAAAAAAAAAAAAAAAAAAAAAAAAAAAAAAAAAAAAAAAAAAAAAAAAAAAAAAAAAAAAAAAAAAAAAAAACAAATATAAAACATTAAGAACAAAGCAAAAACAGTAAGAACAATAAAAAGAAAAACAATAAGAAGAAAAGCAACAAATAAGAAAAAGTAAAGAAAAAATAAGAACAAAAGAAAAACAGTAAAAACAAAAACAAAATCAATAAGAACAACAACAGAAACAATAAAGACAAAAACAAAAAATAGAAACAAATACGAAAAAAATAAGCACAAAAACAATAAGAACCTAAACAAAACAATAAGAACAACAAAAAGAAAAACAAAAAGAACAAAAGAATAAGAAAATAAGAACAAAGACAAAACAATAAAAACAAGAAAAAGAAAAACAATAAGAAGAAAAGCAACAAATAAGAAAAAGTAAAAAAAAATAAGAACAAAACAAAAACAATAACAACAAAAAGAAAAACAATAAGGAAAAAACAGAAAGTATAAAAACATAAACAAAAACAACAAGAACAAAGACAAAAGAACAAAAACCAAACAACTATATATATAACATTCCCATCAATCTTCAGAAGATATAATCATATTTTAAAGTTTTACATTATAAATGAAATGGACGAGAACAGAGGGTTAATTGGAGGTTTGCTGTTAAGGAGAGGACAGTAGGAGTCTTCTATCCTAGTTTTATCCGGAGTGAAAAATTTATTTCTCCTCGGAAGTCGCATAAGCCACTTTAACCTACCAGCGACACACACACACGCACACACACACACACACACACACACACACTCACACACATATCACAGTCCTATTCAGGTATGCAATTTGCCCAGAACGTCATGCGACAGACATTTTTCAAAGGCTTTAACAAATAAAAGAGACACACTTCAAAGGGGGAATCAAAGTATGCATCTGACGTCGTCAGGACAGAGTGATCCGGGCTTCAAAACAAACAGCTACCATTTTTAATAAAATATCCATTGCTACCAGAAATCAGAACCTTGTGAATCGTATAATTGGCCGGGAAGTATTTCAACGTCGTGTTTGCTCTCATCCCCTCGTTTTTATTCTTCCTCAAATAAATATCGTAGCGGAAACTGATGATACAACTGATGAATGAAGTTGAAATTATACGTGACCGACGATTTCACTGCTATATATAGGTTTATTGTACATCATAACTGAGTTTGTGGCAGTAAATTACTGAGCGGAATCGAATTTCGAAGGTTCAACTTGAGATGGCCAAAATATTACACTAAATTTGAGAGGTTCCGGAGTACGAAATTTTTTTCCAGGAGCTATGAATGCAGGAGATGCACAAAATAATGGGAAAAAGTTGTGAAACATACACATTTCTTCATTAACCTTTTGACGCCCAATGTCAACTATCGTGGTCGTACCGCACCGCTAACCTCTAAAGTTGCATTTTATATATTTATTCAACAAATATAGGTACTGAATATTTTAAACATGGTATGTATTCTCCGGTTTGTTCTCTTCAAAATGCAGTTTGTTTCATAATTTTAACTTATTTGGTTCCTGTATTATTCACATTTTATATACAGGATGTGCTAAAATTAAAAAAAAATAATTCTGGCGCCAAAAGATTAATACGGAGTTGGGCCACCATTTGTCTGTAATACAAATTGTATCGTAGGGTGAAGAGGAATAAACCAACAAGATGCAACTAATCCGATATTTATTATCAAACTTCTATCTCAACATGCTTCGGGCATCATTATGCCCATCATCAAGAGAACAAGACCGTGTATTACTGCATATGGTGTTATGCATTGGTTGTGCTGGTTGTGTGGAGCTGGGTCGTAAGCTGTGTGCACTGTTTGACGGTTACTGTTCGAACAGTAACCTTCAAACAGTGCACAAAGTGCACCCAGCTCCACACAACTACAGCCAGCACAAACAGTGCAGAACACCATATGCAGTAATACACGGTCTTGTTCTCTTGATGACGGGCATAATGATGCCCGAAACATGTTGAGATACAAGTTTGATACTAAACATCGGATTAGTTGCTTCTTGTTGGTTTATCTTTCTTCACCCTGTGTTCCATGATGCGCGGTCACAAGAACCTAAAATAGCTTTTATCGTTTTTTTGGAATAGACTAATATAAGTTCTGAATAGTCTTCAGTAGAATAATCTAACACACTTCATGAAAAATATCTTCAAGTTGCTTGAGAGGTTATGGAGGAGGGACTCTGCTTCTCACCCTACTCTCTAACACTGACCACAGCGGCTTGATGGCATTTAAATCTGGCGACTCTGCTGTCCCAAGGAAGCTGTTGAAGTGTATATTCATGCTCCTCAAACCAAGACTGAACTCTTCTGGCTGCGTGTATGTGCGAGCTGTCTTCTTTGAAAATTGCACCATTGTTAGAAAAAAAACATCTGGACGACAAGATGCACCTGTTTACCTAAAATGTACACGTAGTCACTGGCAGGAATAATACCAATCAGATTACTGGCATTACAAGCAGAATACCAAGATATTGTTATCCAAATCATCACAGTTCCGTCTCCATATCCCACAGTTGGAACCAGGCATTCAGGATTATAGGCTTCCTTGGGCGTTGTTCAAACACAAACCCACCCTGATGTTAGGAACACCATGAAGGACGATCATCTGACAATATTACGAATTTCCAATCATCAGGTAAAGATAAAAGGTAAAGTGATCCCGTTACAGGCCCGGTGTGGCCCAGAGTGTGGGTAGAGGTATAGCTCTACTCTTCCATGGCCGCGGTACTAGAAGTTGGTGAGTGGTCAGCAGCACGCCCGGGCCGCACTTTACCCCCAGGAAGACCCGGTACCCATTTTACAGGAGGCTGGGTGGGCCCCAGGGCCGGTATGGATGGGCGGAAAGTCTCTTCCCCACGGGGAGTCTATGCCGTATCGTCCATCCCGTAGTCAGTTGCCATACCGACTGAGGTACCCGGCCCATATTTCCAATCATCAGACGTCTAGATTTTATGAACGACACACCATTTTTTTCGCTTTCTGGTGTTATTTTTCAGTGTTCAGAAGATTAGCCATTACAGCTGTAATGTGGATGTTGAATTTGTGAAACTCCCGTCGGACCGTTTTTTTTTTAAAATAGGGACTTAAAGATGGGTACTGATTTCTGATGACACTTTTGCTGCAGCATTTCAGTGATATTTAGACTCAATCTGTTCAAAGTTTGGAGAGTCATTTCACTTGGTTTTGCGTTTCGGTCACAATCCCTCTCAGCTGATGATGTCTTCCCGTCATTTGTGTATGCCGTCAGAACATCGGAAGCTGCTACTCTGGACACACCTAATGAAGTACCCATTCTGGTTGCACATGCTCTAGTCAAAGGCGCACCAACAATGCGCCCTCTTAGAAAATCTGACAAGTCTCCTATTTTTCAGTACATTCAAACGAAATCTAACAAAACACAAGAACTAATGCATTCACACTGGCTACACAGTGTACAAAAAAAGAAGAAAAACAAAAGATACAACTGACATCAATTCAGTGCAGCCAACACAAAGAATTTTATTCGTTTTTTTAAAGGTTTAACTTGCATCTTGATATATCACATCTTTTATGTATCCAAATGAATCCACGATTAGATTCCACTAGAAGAATATTAAAACATACATTACAATTTACACTAAAATGTTACTAAAATTTCGGTTCAACAGCCACAATCTGGGAGCTTATTGTTGTGCTTTGCTAAAGTTATAAAAATTAAAATACGAGTACATAGTTAAAAGTGTCCTTATGAAAGAGATCGGTTGTGTGGTTGCATGTTTATGGGTGTGGGTGTGTACAGTGCACAGTGAAGAGTGAGACTGTTATTGATGTGTGTACAGTGCACGGTGAGACTGTTATTGGTGTGTGTACAATGCACAGTGAAGAGTGAGACTGTTATTGGTATGTGTACAGTGTAAAGTGAAGAGTGAGACTGTTATTGGTGTGTGTACAGTGAACAGTGAAGAGTGAGAATGTTATTGGTGTGTGTACTGTGCAGAGTGCAGAGTGAGACTGTTATAGGAGTGTGTACAGTGCAGAGTGCAGAGAGAGACTGTTATTGGTGTGTGTACAGTGCACAGTGAGGAGTGAGAATGTTATCGGTGTGTGTACAGTGCAGAGGGCAGAGTGAGACTGTTATTGGTGTTTGTATAGTGCACAATGAAGAGTGACACTGTTATTGGTGTGCGTACAGTGCACATTGAAGAGTGAGACTATTATTGGTGTGTGTACAGTGCACAGTGAAGAGTGAGACTGTTTTTGGTGTGTGTATAGTGCAGAGTGCAGAGTGAGACTGTTATTGGTGTGTGTAAAATGCAGAGTGAAGAGTGAGACTGTTATTGGTGTGTGTACAGTGCACAGTGCAGAGTGCGACTGTTATTGGTGTGTGTAAAATGCACAGTGAAGAGTGAGAATGTTATTGGTGTGTGTATAGTGCACAGTGAAGAGTGACACTGTTATTGGTGTGTGTGTATAGTGCAGAGTGAAGAGTGAGACTATTATTGGTGTGTGTACAGTGCACAGTGAAGATTGAGACTGTTATTGGTGTGTGTATAGTGCACAGAAAAGAGTGAGACAAATATTGGTGTGTGTACAGTGCACAGTGAAGAGTGAGACTGTTATTGGTGTGTGTATAGTGCAGAGTGAAGAGTGAGACTATTATTGGTGTGTGTACAGTGCACAGTGCAGAGTGAGACTGTTATTGGTGTGTGTATAGTGCACAGTGAAGAGTGACACTGTTATTGGTGTGTGTACAGTGCAGAGTGAAGAGTGAGACTATTATTGGTGTGTGTACAGTGCACAGTGAAGAGTGAGACTGTTATTGGTGTGTGTATAGTGCAGAGTGCAGAGTGAGACTGTTATTGGTGTGTGTAAAGTGCAGAGTGAAGAGTGAGACTGTTATTGGTGTGTGTACAGTGCACAGTGCAGAGTGAGACTGTTATTGGTTTGTGTAAATTGCACAGTGAAGAGTGAGAATGTTATTGGTGTGTGTAGAGTGCACAGTGAAGAGTGACACTGTTATTGGTGTGTGTATAGTGCAGAGTGAAGAGTGAGACTGTTATTGGTGTGTGTAAAGTGCACAGTGAAGAGTGAGAATGTTATTGGTTTGTGTATAGTGTACAGTGAAGAGTGACACTGTTATTGGTGTGTGTATAGTGCAGAGTGAAGAGTGAGACTATTATTGGTGTATGTACAATGCACAGTGAAGAGTGAGACTGTTATTGGTGTGTGTGTAGTGCAGAGTGCAGAGTGAGACTGTTATTGGTGTGTGTACAGTGCAGAGTGTAGAGTGAGACTGTTATTTGTGTGTTTATAGTGCACAGTGAAGAGTGAGACTGTTATTGGTGTGTGTATAGTGCACAGTGAAGGGTGAGACAGTTATTGGTGTGTGTATAGTGCAGAGTGTAGAGTGAGACTGTTATTGGTGTGTGTATAGTGCACAGCGCAGAGTGAGACTGTTACTGGTGTGTGTATAGTGCAGAATGCAGAGTGAGACTGTTTTTGGTGTGTGTATAGTGCAGAGTGAAGAGTGAGACTATTATTGGTGTGTGTATAGTGCACAGTGAAAAGTGAGACTGTTATTGGTGTGTGTACAGTGCACAGTGAAGAGTGAGACTATTATTATAGTGTACAGTGCAGAGTGAGACGGTTATTGGTGTGTGTACAGTGCACAGTGCCAAATGGGACTGTTATTGGTGTATGTACAGTGCACAGTGCGGAGTTTTATTTTTATTGGTGTGTGTACAGTGCACATTGCAGATTGAGATTATTATTTGTGTGTGTACAGTGCAGAGTGAGACTGTTATTTTTGTGTGTAAAATGAAGTGAAGTTTGAGACTGTTAAGGATGTGTGTACAGTGTACAATACAGAGTGAGACTGTTATTTTTGTTTGTACAGAGCACAGTGCAGAGTGAGACTGTTATTGGTGTGTGTACAGAGCAGAATGAGACTGTTATTAATGTTTGTACAATGGAGTGAAGAGTGGGACTGTGAAGGATGTTTGTACAGTGTACAGTGCAGAGTGAGACGGTTATTGTTGTGTGTACTGTGCACAGTGCAGATTGAGACTCTTATTGGTGTGTGTACAGTGCACAGTGCAGAGTGAGACTATTATTGTTGTGAGTACAATGCACATTGGAGATTGAGACTGTTATTGGTGTGTGTACAGTGCACAGTGCCATTTGAGACAGTTATTGGTGTGTGCATTGCACAGTGCAGATTGAAATTACTATTTGTGTGTTTACACTGTACAGTGCAGAGTGAGACAGTTACTGGTGTGTGTAGAGTGCACTGTGATGTGTGAGACTATTTTGGTGTGTGTACAGTGGCACAGTGCAGAGTGAATCCCTTATTGATATGTGTACATTGCACAGTGAAGAGTGATACTGTTATTGGTGTTTTTACAGTGCACTGTGGAGAGTGGGAATGTTATTGGTGTGTGTGTACAGTGCAGAATTCAGAGTGAAAATTTTATTGTTATTTGTACAATAAAAAGTGAAATTTGATGCTGTTATTAATGTATGTACAATGCACTGTGCCATGTGGGAATCTTATTGGTGTGTGTAAAGTGCACAGTGCAGACAGATAATATTATTGGTGTTTTTACAGTGCACACTGCAGATTGAGACTGTTATTTGTGTGTGTACAGTGCACAGTACAGTGTGAGACTATTATTGGTGCGTGTACAGTGCACAGTGCAGAGTGAGACTCTTATTGTTGTGTTTACAGTGCGCAGTGCTGAGTGGGACTGTTTTTGATGTGTTTAAAGTGCACAGTGAAGAGTGATACTGTAATTGTTTTGTGTAAAGTGCACAGTGCAGAGTGAGACGGTTATTGGTGTGTGTGGTTTGCACGGTAGAGGGTGATACTGTTATTGGTGTGTGAACAGTGCAATGTGAAGATTGGGACTGTTATTGGTGTGTTTAGAGTGTAGAGTGAAAATGTCATTGATGTGTGTACAATGCACAATGCAGAGTGATACTCTTTTTGGTGCGTGTACAATTCAAAGTGCTGATTGGCACTGTTATTGGTGTTTTTAAAGTTCACGGTGCAGAGTGATACTGTTTTTAGTGCGGGTACGTTGTACAGTGCAGATTCAGACTGTTATAGTTGTGTGTTCATTGCACGGTGCAGAGTTATACTCTTATTGGTGCGTGTACAGTGCACATTGCAAGGTTAGACAGTGTTTGGTGTGCGTGTGTGTACAGTGCACTGTGCAGAGTGGTACTCTATTTGTTGTGTTTACAGTGCGAAGTGAAATTTGTAACTGTTATTGATATGTTTACATTGGGGAGTGAAGAGTAATATTCTTATTGTTTTGTGTTCTTTGCACAGTGCAGATTGGGACTGTTATTTGTGTGTGTACAGTGCACATTGCAGTGTGAGACTGTTATTTTTGTGTGTACAAAGCACATGGCAGAGTTAGACAATTATTTGTTTGTGTACACTGCACAGTGCAGTTTGAAACTCTTATTGATGTGTGTACTGTGCACCGTGGATAGTGATAATTTTATTGGTGTGTGTACATTGCACAGTGCAGAGTGAAACTGTTATTGATATTTGTACAATGCGCAGTGAATAGTGTTACTCTTTTTGGTGTTTGTACAGTATACAGTGCAGATTGAGAATATTATTGGTGCGTGTACAGTGCATAGTGCTGGGTGAGACTGTTATTGGTGTGTGTACAGTGCTCGGTGCAGAGTGGGGCTCTTATTTGTGTGTGTACATTTGACAGTGCAAAGTGAAACTGTTATTGGTGTGTGTACATTGCACGGTAAAATGTGATACTCTTTTTGGTGTGTATAAATTGCAATGTTTTGAGTTGGACTATTATTGATGTGTTTATAGTGCACAGTGTCGAATGAAACTCTTGTTTATGTTTTTACAGTGCACAGTGAAGCGTGATACTGTTATTGGTGTTTGTAAAGTGCACGGTGCAGCATGATACTCTTTTTGGTGCTTTTACAGTGTACAGTGCAAAGTGGGACTGTTATTGGTTTGTGTAGAGTGCACGGTGCCGAATTATACTGTTATTGGTGCTTGTACAGTACAAATTGCAGTTTTGAACTCTTATTGGTGTTTGTGTACAGTGCACAGTGCAGATTGGGTGTGTTATTGGTGTGTTTAGAGTGCACGGTGCAGAATGATACTGTTATTGGTACTTTTACAGTGCACATTGAAAGGTGGGACTGTTATTGGTGTTTGTGTACAGTGCACAGTGCAGAGTGAGACTGTTACTTGTGTTTGTACAGTCCACAGTGCAGACTGGAACTGTTATTTGTGTGTTTGCACTGCACAGTGAAGAGTGAGACTGTTACTTGTTTGTGTACAGTCCACAGTGCAGAGTGGGACTGTTATTGGTGTGTATACAGTGCACAGTGCCTTCGGAACGGCCTTAAGGAGGACAAGGTGACAGGGGAGTGGAGAAAACTACATAATAAGGATCTTAATTATCTGTAATCCTTATCCAATTTCATTCGGGTGAAAAATAGAGAAGAATGAGATGGGCGGGACATGTAGCGCGTATGGGTGGGATGAGAGGCGTGTACAGGGTTTTGGTGGGGAAACCTGAGGGAATGAGACCATCTGGAAGATCCAGGCGTAGGTGGGTTGATAATATTAAGATGTATATTAAGGAAGTGGGATTTGAGGATATGGACTTGATTGATCTGGCTCAGGATAAGACAGTTAGCGGGCACTTGTGACTGCGATAACTTAACGTTCAGGTTCCATAAAGTGTGGGGATTTACTTGACTGACTGCAAACCGGTTTGATTCTCAAGAAGGAATCTACTCCGTGCAGTAAATAAGTAATTAAGTAAATAATTAATTAAGTGAGTAAGTAAGTAAGTTCGGAGCAACCTGTCACTGTTAATACACCCTACACATTCATCCTCCCCCACATCCTGTATTTCAAGACCTATTTTAATGTTATCCTGCCACGTACATTTCTCTTCCCCTCCTAGGGTGATCAAACGCATCGCTCATCTTTTTCCCGATTGATCATAATTATAGGGAATTGCCATCTTTTCTCCTTTGAGGATCAACACATTTCTAAAAGTTGACGAGGGCCTGGCAAATCGCCGTACAAGAAGAGTTTATGGCTACGCTAGTTTACTTAGGAAAATGGATAACTAGGGCATGCAATGAGAGTTTTTCGTTATTAATAAGCTCTGAAAGTATAATAAAATTAAGGAATTGTATAATCTGTCACTGTGCGTATTATTACACATCTACTGACGTTTGTTTGGAGAAAATTTTGCCTGTTTCTTCATTTCATAAGGAAACACCAAATTTAATCCCCAACGATAAGCCTGGATAGTCAAAATACATAACTATGAGATATGACAATGCGGTAAAAGTTAAAGTGATCCGTTACAGGCCCGGTGTGGCCCAGAGGGTGGGTAGAGTTACAGCTCTACTCTTCCATGACAGCGGCACTAGAAGGAGGTGAGTGTTTAGCAGCACGCCCCGGCCGCACTTTACTCCCGGTAAAGAACATGCACCTACTTTACAGGAGGCTGGGTGGGCCCCAGGGCCGGTCTGGACGGGCGGAAAATCTCGTCCCCATATCGTCCAGCCCTTAGCCAGTCACTATACCGACTGAGCTACCCCGACCACATTTGAATATGAGAGTGCCGTCATTTTGAGAAGCGACACCGTGCGGATTGGAGAAATTTTACAGAAATCTCATAGCAACCTGCTGCTCTCTTCAAGGTATGTTGACAGTTGGGTCATGTATAAGGTCAGGATGTTTGTACCAGACGCCACGGGGTCGCGGTTCCAAAACACAGCGATACTTAAGATACTCTGTAGAGCACCTTTCATTCTGCAGATGCTATGAGAACAATGAATGTCAGTTAGAAGGGGTAGGCACGTCAAAACACAATTGTCTTTGTATCTGTTTTATTAAGCTGACGACACGTTTCGGCCACTGTGGGCCTTCCTCAGGTCACAAAAATATATAATCAGGAATAAATGTACAGTGTAAGACCATTAGTTGTGGTACATATTCTGAACTTTCAATGAGATCTCGTTGTACGTGATGTCACTTAAGCAAAGTGGCTTGAGCTTAAATTACACACCCACACACACACACACACACACAAACACACACACACACACACACAAACACACACA
>Ga0123352_10021968_pt1 | contig 10169 bp, 5 predicted proteins | sample TergutLab28metaG_FD_89700 | JGI IMG/M metagenome (GOLD analysis project Ga0123352, IMG submission 89700) | Labiotermes labralis P1 segment gut microbial communities from Petit-Saut dam, French Guiana - Lab288 P1 | ecosystem: Host-associated > Arthropoda: Insects > Digestive system > Gut ...
CAACATTCTTCCCCCCCCCCCTTTTCCGCCTTAGTTTGTATGAATGTTGGTTCTGATAATCATGACGCACTTGGGGATGGTTGACACATATTACACAGGACCGGATATGAATGCAGAAGTAGGCAGAGGAGAGAAAGCTTTGAGCACTGTTGTTCCCACTGTCCATCAGGCTTCTGTGTATTACCTAAGCATATATGTATATATATATATTTTTTTTTCGGGCAGGTGCTTCCCCACAAGTTAATCTCTTGTTTCTATGTCATGATCACATGCATATTAATCCTGTGCTCTGCACAGATAAAAGTAGATAAGGTTATCATGTGCTGTATCACTGAAACATTTAGCCATGTGGGTTATGTATTGTTAATTTCCTCAGGTGTTATTACACATGACAAGAAGTTTCTGAAATGACTGAACTCTCGGCCAGTTGCACGCTACACAGTTTAATACATACATGTACAAATGTACAGGGGTCTACCCACTTTATCTCACAGTATAAACAGGAAAGGAAACATTGATTTTATTTGACTAATTTCACCTGGTTTGTGAATCTCAACTCCAAAGTGGCCAGTCTGAATTATAAGGTTTCATAGACATTGTTTGCCTTCAGAATCAAGACCTTACAGATATTAATTATATTAGGGCCTTTCATAATTGTAAAGCACCAAAGTTCCCCAGTTAGAGGTACACGTCACATATACTCATATATATTTCAATAAATGTATTATGTATGAAGATGGGAAGTGCATTGTTAAGTTTGAGGTCCAAATTGGAGAACTGTAAACTCAGATTCTGTTCATACATATGATCTTCCCAGTCATGACATCATGTTTAGTTTTGTAGGTGGGTTCCATTATCAAAGAAACATATTTTATCCATTTTCAGGATCAGGATTATGACACTTGTGTTGTAGTCTGATATGGTTCTGATGGACTGGCTTTCAGTTCCTGACTGGGGGCAACTTTTTTTTTAATCACATCCAAACTGGTACTGGTCCCAATCCAGCATCCTGTCCAGTGGTTACTGAGGGTTCTTTCTTCAGGATAGAATGGTCAGAGTATATAGCTGTTCGCTCACCTTCAGTGCTTGGTTTATTAAGCACAGGGACAACTGTATCTTTTACCTGTACTGTACTGGGGCAAAATATTAAAATACTACAACACAACATATTATAACTGTGTGTTGTAACTGAATTAGTAGTAAGGTTGAATGTTAGGAGGGAACTCTTTTGGACAGTATTTTATTTCATTGAGTTTAAACCCTTTACCTAACTTATGCTAATTATGTATGTGTACTCTGTAATATCCTCTAGGTACAACTGGAGACATAAATTGAACATAGAACCCTATAATTTTGCACTCTTGTAGAAGTGTGTTCCATAAATCTTAGCTAAGATGTGGATATGGATCACTAACCAACATAACTGCTGAACCCCCACAGAGAATAAATCTACATATACATTTATTTCTTACAGAATATCATGTCATTCAGAAATGCCAACAAAAAACTGTTTAACACAACCTGCATTTTCTGTCCAGAATTTTTTTTATATTGTGCTTTATGAAATTCATTTCATAACAGATATTGCTGTAGTTTGACTGTTGAGAAAATGTGTGCAAAATATCTTAATGGACTACCGAAATAAAGAATGTAGAATAAATGTTAAGTGAGAATGCATATTGCTCAGTAAAACTGTAATATGCAGGCAGGATGGAACATGAATTTTGGCATGTGATTTTCATTTTGAATTCAGTGGGTATTGTGCTATTTATGAAGGAGTACCTGCATTATATAAAATGTCTTGAGCCAAGAGATGTTCACATCTTCTGGGGGTTCTGATATAAGCAGTTGTTGCCATAATATATCATTTTAAAGAAGCAACTTGGATTTTCACTGAATGTTGCACAAGCGACATGAGCCATGTTGCCATGAAAATATGGTAAAGTCAATACCTGTGCACACCATGAAGGTATGATAGAATGGAGGGAATAGTTCCACTCATTCTACTCCTTGGCGCCAGATGGGAATGAGTGTTCAGCATCACGCCCCGGCTGCTTTACCCCGGGGAAAGAGGTCCCATTACCCACTGAATAGGAAGCTGGTGGGCCTCAGGGCTAAATAGGATGCTTTGGACAAGCGATAGGTCTGTTTCCTCTGCCAGGAATAGAACCCTAATTCTTTGGACATCGAGCTCGCAGCCTAGTCCTCGGCAACATTATGTCCACATGAATTTCTAAAATTTGAGATTTTTCTGGTGTCCAATAGAATTCGTTTTCAATGACTGTATCTTTGAATAGGAAAAAGAAAACAAGTTATTCCTGCCCTGTGTAAATCACAGAGGAAGTGTGGTCGTGGGTGTGTACAGTCTTTCGCTGTTTAAACATTGGGACTGTCGGTTCGAATCCCGCTTTGGGAATGGATGTACGTCTGCGTGGTTTTCCGACTTTGGGTTCGGCCCAACCCCGCAAGGAGACCTACCAGAGTCTAGAGACAAGGTCGCGTCATGGTTGGAGTGGTTAGTCGCCGGTTTGTTATCGCGGAGGCCCGGATTTGATTCCAGGCCAGCCATGTTGGATGTGTTCGAAGTACGGGTTTCTCCCCGTCTTCGCGCGTGTGTTTGCGCCATTTAAGATTTTAACTGGCTGACCAATTTTCGAGAAACTCTGTAGGAATATAATGTCATTGCAGGGCATTCCAGCATGATCAACACAACACGGTGGACGCGCGAAACTTAGAGACGGGAGAGAGAGAGAGAGAGAGAGAGAGAGAGAGAGAGAGTAGCGCCACTTGTGCTGTGCGGTAACAGACCATGAAAAAATACGAGTTTTTGTAAACGCAGTTTTACATAATGTAAAATAAGCTGGTTGCCGTGCGAAATTTCTCTTAAGCTACTGGTCTCACTGCGATATATATTGAACCATGGCAACTAGGCACGTGAGATGTGGTATGGAGATATAACAAAACATGCTTTTTTCGTATAACGTAACATTGACGCGTGTCTGTGCAACCCCTGTTGCAGTGGAAAAGCAATGAGTATTACACAATCTGTGTGTATTTGTAGCCTTGGGCATCCAGCACGCAATGCGCATGCGCCCTGTCATCTGTGGGGTGCCCCGTTCTCTAACATTTTAACACATTATCGCATAAACGGCACGATTTTCAAAAATAGTTACTGAACATAAAATGTATGTTTCGAGTTCTCTACAACTTCCGTCTGCAACATTTTTCATTATATGAAGAATTGAGCGAGATATGATCGAAAATGTGTAGTGGCCTTCACGTAAAGTACCCTTTATTCTTGGCCGATTTTAATGAAACCTGAATTTTCTGGACAGATTTTCGAAGAATCCTCAAATATCGAATTTCATGAAAATCCGTCCAGTGGGAGCGGAGTTATTCCATGTGGACAGACGAACGGACGTTCAGACAAGAAGCTAATAGTCCTTTTTCGCTATTTTGCGAACGCGCCTAAAATAGTTGACACGAATCCACACACCGAATTAGGTTTCCAACTCACACTTGTAGTGTTTGAGCAGTAGAAGATAGCATCTTTCTGATAACGTCCAGCCACTGTGGCGTTACCATACGCACGTGTTCCGAGATCTTACGCGGCAGCAGTTCGTCCTGTTTTGGTATTCACACAGACTACAGACGGTGTGACTCTGTTGCAGTACCGATGTATGAAGACGGTACGACAAATTGCAATGTGCGTGACGTCATCTGTGTCTTGTGTACACAGAATTGTTCCAGTTGTACCCGTCCACATACAACGAATCGACCTTAACAATTCTCTTCTGCTCTGTGTTCCATTGACTCTGATTCAAGACAGTTAAAAGCCAACATGTCATGGTCATGGATTGGCAGCAGTGTAGTAGCGGTGCGAAAGGAGAGCCAATGGGCGCGCTAGCAGGCGTGGCAACGAGGGGAATACCCGGATCATATGTTTTTACGGGATTCCGCTGGTAGGGCTGCGGGTTGTATCGTAAACACTAATGTTGATTACACGTGTGCTGTGAGTTCCTGCATGTTATCAAACGAGTGCAGGCCATCGCCCTGAGGTGGTGTGGGTCCGTTACAAGGGTCGTGGCAGTGGTGTGGCGTGACGACCCGTACAGACGAGATGAACACCCAGGACATTTCGGTGAGTCCCATTGACGCCCATGAAGTGTGAGCATATTTGGTATTCTGAGGGTTCGTGAGTCGAATCCGGAACCTAGCTTACCACACTTATTCTCTTCGTTGGTGGCGAAACTTGAAATATTGTAAGCAAGATATAATAACGAAAGTAAAACTCTCTTAACGGGCATCTTAAAAGTTAAAATCGTCCCTATGCTTAGTTACATTCTGCGCTAGATAGACAGGGGGGGGGGGGTGCAGGCCTGTAGCATGGTGTACACGATCACACTACGTGTAACTTCATGCTCCTGTTCCTTGTGCCCGATATCTTGGGCTGGTAGGGTGGGTGGGTTCCGAGATCGGTCTGGATGCTGTGTAGATGACAAAAATCCCATGCCCTTGCCGGGAATCGGGCATCGATTATCGGTCCTCTAGCTGGTAGCGTAATCACCATATCGAGCGTGTATTCCAGCTTCAGGAAATTCGTTTTGCCTTTGAAAATACAGCCACTTCCCGACTTACGTAAGGGTTGCGTTCCGCGGAACTTACGTAAGTCGGAATTCCCCTAAATTCAATTCTATTTTCTTTTATCTCACCCGCAAGAAAAATTACAAAAGTGTGCTTCGAAATGTACAGTAAAAATATTAAGACAAGTGCCAGTACAAAAGAGAGTATAATTTATTTATTTCCTACGGGATGCAAAATACGTTTCCCCGATTGTTATAACTTTGCACCGGCCGGCAGAACTTTACGTAAAATCGAATTTACGCAAGTTGAGTATTACGTAAGTCGGTGAGTTACTGTACAAAGAATATTCATCCGCGCTCCTGCGCTACCGTTGAATGAGGTTGCTGCCACGTCTGATTTTCTTCATTCTGATCATTTAAATGTATGGATCATGTTTCCAGTTACCTGTACATAGTCCTAACCAGTTCTGAATCCATAGAGGCCTGTGTTTCGCCCATCACCCTATAAAACTGATGCTGAACAAAACGTCCAGACCGCTCTTGGAAGTCCACCCATCCTTGTTTGACGGAGTCGAAGATGCTGGAGCGTGAGGCTGACCACACACCTCCATCGTGTGCCGACGTTAGGAATGGTTGTAGTTATACCTTCTCCCCCTCTGTATGCCTCCAAGTCATGTACAGGGACAACTTCAACTTTTATAAAATAATATGTACCAGTAGTGTAACAGATGGCGTGCCTGACATTTTTCATGGTTTTAGTTGTTATCTCAGTCTGTACTTATTTATTTGCAGTAAGTAAAACCGCAGATTGTCCAGTCACAAATTTGGATGTATGTATGTATGCATATGTGTAACATGTAGGCGTTTCTTACTGTAGAAAATCTGCTTATTGGATTTTCACTATTTGACGCTGCGTAAGACCGGCGTTTGCGCCGTACTAGTCTAGGCCTGAATGTTTTTACAAGCATGTTCATAGCGTCATCATTTGAAAAAGCTGTATTATTACTGGGTTTCAAAAGTGTGGTCGTTTGCTCCCCTGAGTAATGTATCGATTTTGAGAAGGGAAATTTTTACTGGTCATTTGTGTTAACGAATTCTGATTCTATTTTTCCCATTTGTTTCTGTTGATTTCATATGTTAGCACCATCTTCTGAACTGCCTTCTATGTAAACCAGGACTGGTGACGTAGAGGAAACCTCGCATGTCAGGGCCCGTTGAGGTAAATCTGTAACGTTCCAACGGGGGTTGCCAGGTGTTTCTTCCGTCGTATTAACTGCTACCTTTCTGAAGTCACGAACATCTTTCATTTTCACCAGATCATTGCCATTCTGCATTTACTTGTACATGCCTGTTTGTGTTCACGACCCCCGACCTGATTGTTATTAATTTGTTATCGCATTTGTACAGCGTATTTACAGTTATTTACATGGAACAAACCATGTCTGTAGGCCATGTAATGTTGCAGCTGTTATTTGGTAAAATACACGTATATGGTACATGTATTGCTCGACTTTTAGCCTCGTTAATGTCTCTTCGTCCGCACGAAGCGACTCGTCTTCCGCTGAACAGATATTCGTGAAATTTTATGTAGATGTTTTTACTAACATCTGTTGAGAACGTTGACTAAATTCGAACTAAAATAACAGGCAATCTTATGAAGACTTGCGTACCTGTATGGCTACTTCGGTTGATGGTGTTACAATTTTCGCCGTCGACAGTAGTCAGTAACGATAATACTCCGTACTGATCAGCATTATTTCTTAATGCGATTTACATAATGTTGCAGGAATACGAAATGTTGTATGTAGATAGGTCATGAGTGTACGAAATATTTTTAGGTACCGAATTAAAGATATGGTTGGGGTAAAGATTTGAGGTTGTGTATGACCGATTAATTTAACGAAATCAATGTTGAGATATAAATAATATTTGCTGCAATGAAATGTAATAACGCTCTGATAATAGTAATCACATTCTGTAACGTGTGCAGAGTTGTACACAATAACAAGAAGTGTGACAACAGCGTACTAAATGGTGTGACCGTCTGAGATGGGTCAAGGACGCACAGATGCCAAAGCTACCAAATGTTACGTTATACGTACGTTTCTTTGTCTTGTTGAAATTCAGTGCATCGGGCCACGTAGTAGACAACAGCATAACATGATGGCTGTGCAGGGTTTCTTATTATTTTGGCATCAGAGACACTTTGTTGGACACAGTAACTGCACGAGCGTGGAGTTGATTCATTTGGCTCAGGTTAGAGGCAATGCATCTTTGGGTACCAAAAAATTCCGGGAATTTCTTGACAAACTGATAAACGGTTAGCTTGTCATGAATGAGTCTTTGTCGTCGAATTAGTATACTGTGATCTTGCACGCTGTATTTGCACCCGGTTGTACCGGTGTGTCGCCAGCATTGTGTGGCTACATTGTTTCAGCATTCAAATGGGATATTTTAAAAGATGCCTCTGAGCTTTGACGAAACTGTTACGTATTTGTTTATTACATTTTCACTTTGCTTTTTCGCAAGTCTACGTGACTTCTACCAAGGCAGTTTCCTTATTTTTATGTACATATATAGGGTGCCTGGTGACCAAATAGTGCTTGAAATTTGTTGTCTGTGTACTGCGTTGCTTATTATAAATAATTCCGGATTTAAATATCGGTTTAATACATTCCTCATTATATTCCTCCAGTTTGCTACTTGATTCCTTTTTCATCTTGGAACTTTCAGTAATTTCGTACAACTTCGTAACCCTTTCTTGTTGGACTACCTGTTGATGAAGAAGTAGCAATTGTAGGACTTACCTCAGTTTTAGGAAATAATGGAAGAAGAAACTAGGAAACGTACGTATAGCGTTACATTCAGGCGCGTTCGCACGTATTTTTCTTCCTGATATATTGATTTTATTCGTTCTGTTCTAATTTTTCTGGGCCTCATGCACACAGAATGTTTTATTATTTGTGTACTCTGTTTAAGATAAACACATGTAAGACCAGTAAGGAGAAATGCCAGCAACATGTTAATTAGTGTCAGAGTCTCATTAATGAAAACAAGAGTGCACCATTAATAGACTGAAAGATTCAAGATTTCCAGCCAACAGGAATAATTCCCTGTTCGTGTTTCAGGAACATCGAGTTGATTAATGTTATTACACACACCAACCACATGCGACTGTTTAGTCTTATGTAAATTACACGAAATTTCTTTGTTTACTCACAGTTCCAATTAGCAAGCAACCGAATTATGTCAATAACACGCACCAGGTTTGAAAATAAATAATACTCCTTGCACGCTCTTCACACATTTCATATAAGCGCTGCTCATGGCGTTCTTCAGACAAACATAAGCAGACTAGGCTGTGCGTGGTTTCTCAATTTTTGTAAGTCTTGCCGTAAAACATTTTAAAACATCAAACGGTGTTAATCAGTTATGAACCAATAAGCGTTAAATACTATAATTGTGTGTCTGTATCTTTACCTTAGGTGTGCGGCGTGGAAATTACATCTTTTCTGCACCATATTATAAGTGCCATCTTTGGCCTGTGTGACTGTATCATATTTTGCGGGAAGAGGTATTGAATATAAAATGCGTGTTTTGATTTTCTCTGCAACTTAAACATTTCTTATTCTAAGACGAATATAATGATTTACTCTCATTTACAGTAGAACGCCACTTATCCGGACGCCGATTATTCGAATCGGCTTGCCCTTCGGGTAAACATTTTCTTACTGTAATTGTACTGCATATTTTTGTGGCTTAAGTTTTCCGCCCATTTGTCAAATACATATAAGGAATTATGTAGGGATTGGATAAACTAATACAACATAAGAACGTAATATACTTCGCCAGAGCGCAAAGGTTAGGATGGTATGGTCATATCGAAAGAATGCAAGAAACAAGAATGGTCAAAGCAATATACTCCTAGAAACCCATTTCAAAGAGGCCAACGGGAAGACCAAAGATACGCTGGGAGGATGATGTTAAAAAAGATACACAGAGGTCAAAAGTGCCAAATTGGAAGACCCTTGTCCAGGATACAAGAAGATGGAAGGAAGTGGTTGAGAAGGCCAAAACTCTGCTCTAAGAGTTGTAGAGCCGTACTAAGAAGAAGAAGAAGAAGAAGAAGAAGAAGATATAAGGAATTACGTATTAATTTTTTATTTTTACATACATAAATGTGCAGCCGTTTGCAGAAAATTTTTTTTCCCACTTCATACTGCCATTGTAGCCAATATTCAAAGAAAAATCAATTTATCCGGATTTACTGCAGAACCGGATGGCTCGCCGTCCCATTTAATCCGGATGAGTGGAGTTCTACTGTGTTTACGTAGGTCTTCATGTAAAGTACCTATTATTTTTGTCACAGTTAAATGTAACCTCGAATTTGATAGACTTTCGAAAAATAATATCAAATTTCATGAAACTTCGTCCAGTGGAAGCCGAGTTGTTTCATGTGGGCAGACAGTCGCGCGGGCGGGGGGTGGGGCTGACAGGCAGGAATGAGTTAGCTAATAGTCGCTTTTCGCAGTTTTGTGAACACGTCTAAACACTGAATTATGCACATTAATAAATAACCTGCTCAGAAATACTGAACGAAGATGCTTTGCAACCGAATACGTATACGAATGGAACTACAGTATAAATCGGCCTGTAGCAGCTTTGTTGCAGAACATTGACAGTCGGGCAGCTCTGGTACTTTCTGACTTCTGCCTAACAATAGATTGTACATAAAACTCCACAGTGCTGTGTCATATACTATCACAATGACTCTAATAATTGTGTAAAATATTCAGCCATGTGCAACTACGTTTAAAATTTCGTGGTCGTTGAAATTCAGAAGTAAGAATGTCTTTTAATTTATTTGGTAGTAATTGGTAAATTTCTCGAAAATTATCACTGCATCATAAACTCTGTTGCTGTATATACGTTTATTATATTTACTCATATATCGATATGAGTTTCGATACTAAATATATGTCTGCAAAGTAAAAATACTTTCTACACAACTTAAAATATGAATATTTTATTTTTTTTAAATCGGCCTTCCCTCATTTTTCTTAAGTCTGAAGTAACATAACGTTTTGGTGCAAAAACAGAGCATCAAAAGGGAGTATTAAGTTGTTCATGCGTTTTTATTGTCGTAAAGTAATCATTTAATCACAAGTGAAGACCAGAACTGAACGAGTCGTTGCCAAAACTGTCTCCTGGAATGACTTCTTGTCCACTGACATCCCTACAGCACAAAGTGGTTTCCTGCCACCACCATAAAATTCGTCGTTATATCGTCACTTTATGAAATAAGGATGTGTTTCAGACAGGATTTATGAAATTTGTTTTGAAGAATATTGTATGCTTTCTGCATATTGGGGTGCGAGGAAAACTTGCCGTACTGGTTGTAAAATGTTGGCGTTTGACGTGATGACACCTGTAAACCGGTATTTGTTCCACTCTTGCTCTAAATTGCCACCTTTATGTTCACTTCGGAATAAAGAAAGCTGGGGGGGGGGGGGGGGGTGGCCCCCCCCCCCCCTTTTGGGGGGGAAAAGGTTTTGCCCCCCGGGAGAAACTATTCAATATGCGCAA
>Ga0123352_10021970_pt1 | contig 10169 bp, 7 predicted proteins | sample TergutLab28metaG_FD_89700 | JGI IMG/M metagenome (GOLD analysis project Ga0123352, IMG submission 89700) | Labiotermes labralis P1 segment gut microbial communities from Petit-Saut dam, French Guiana - Lab288 P1 | ecosystem: Host-associated > Arthropoda: Insects > Digestive system > Gut ...
TAGATATATTCCACGAATGTAAACACGATGGGATCCCAAAGTGTGCATAGCATCTGGTAACACAATTGTTAATATAGGCCTGAAGATGACTAGGTTATAGTCGAAACATGTAGCCTTGTATTATCTTATATTATAAAGTGATTTTGCTGACGTACACTATGCAATACTATATTATATAGAAGTGCCATTTCCTTATAATGCTGCTACATGTGCTGACATCTACTATGTTTTAATGCTAATATTTGGAAAGGACAACACTATGTCGAGGAAAGAGAAGTAAAAAGATGGTTGAAACAATGAGAAGCTGATTACGTACACCATGCAAAGGGCATAGAATCAGAAATTCTGAGAAGAACTTACGCCTATGTAGTTTAAGTTACCTCAAATTCTTGAAATTCATGAAAGGGCTAGCAAGTATCTTGTACTACTGTTAAGAATATAATAATATCTTAAGTAAAAGACGTGTTATTCTCGGGATATTTACAGTTAGATACCAAAATTAACTTCTATAACCTACAGCTATGGAGAGGCATATGTTCTTTGCGTCTTGCCAACTTCGCAGTGTGATAACTGTCCTCACGGGTCTGTGCCAGGTCTGGAATAGGGCAACTGAAAACTGGTGCTTGTGTTGTTTCCAAATTACTTCTGTGAGGAATCAGAAGACTTTTGAATGTTCAAGAAGCCACGTTACGTTGGGTATTAAATTCAAAATGTCCAATGAATACTTTGGCTTTTCAAAGTCAACTACCTAAAATGAACGAGCCATTCGTGTACAAAATTCATTCTGGGTCAGTGATCAGATAATAGTAAGCCCGAACAACAAGAACTTTTATAGATACTTTCCCATAGCTTAGCATACGTATTGGTACCGTAAAGTAACTCCGTTCAAAAGGGTATACTATGAAAAGCTGAAGAGTTTCTTAGCTAGTGAATAAATTCTACAGCCATAATGGAACCCAAAAAGTTCATTGTTGTGTCTATGTGAGCCCGTCAATTGACCCTATCCGAATCCAGTTTCATTCAGACTTCGCCCTCACGAAAACGTTTCCTGTACTAAGCATTCAATTTTATAATAATTGTTCTCAATTCGTCGCGATTGAGGTTGTACAACTAGAAAGCCATACGTATTTGACGTTCAGGTGACCTACATCGTGAAAAATCTTTATAATAAAACCAACTAGATGCACTAATTTCTCATATTATGTATGTATGACGTATACCACTGCTGTGTGTACATTGAAAAACTCATGAGGATGGACAGAGTAACTGTCCGAAACATGTAGAGTTTTATTCCAAAAATAAATATGAGAAATTAGTGCATCTAGTTGGTTTTATTATAAGAATAAGAGACCATATGTATGCCTCATCTTCCCCATATGTGCTACATGTGCCAGTCTCATAATTTCTGAACTAATTACCGTAAGAGTATTTAATGAACAGCCCAAATTATGAGCTTCGTCTCTGCATAAATACGTGTATTTCTAATCTTCTTTTATCTCCTCTCTCTTGGGTTTAAATATTTTCCTTAATTACACCCAAACTTCCATAAAACGCCAAAGTTAACTTGTTAGAGCTCAGCGGTTATTTCACCAGGTTTAACATTCAAAAATTCAAAGTGGTGCTCATTTTGCGGTTAGGTGTTCTGTAGAGACTTTTACCTTGTACAATATTAACAAACTGGTTTTGTATAACCGAAGTGAAGAGTGTTTACAGCGCAGTACGCACTGAGTCCTTATATAAAACAAACAGATTCGCGCTTAAAGGGATAACATTTTCTCACAGTACAAACAGAACGTCCCTGTGAGGACAGGGTCACTGTGTTACTCTGACTCAGCATTCACTGAGGCTTATCGCTAGTCCTAATAACCAACCGACAAAGACTGTGTTAGCAGAACCAGGACGTTCAACGTTGATAACATCACTGGCTGCCACTATATGCAAACTGGGCTCATCTCTTCTGCCTCCAACCTTCACGACCTCCCTCCCTACCATCCATATCAATTCTATCCTCCTACGTTCTGCTCTGTTTTCTGGACGTACGTTTTCCGAGAGGTTTCCCCTCTACATTCCTGTATCATTTCTTATCTCCCTCATTCCATCCTTATTCCTACCCCTCCTAAAAATACCATGTGACCTCTAAGGTCAAGAACATTTAATTACACAATATCCAGTATTGGGTACATAATTCAACCTTTACAACATCCACGAATTTCCTGCAGTTTCAGGGAAGTTTATGTGTGAGGTCTGTACAGTAGTAGAGGCCCCAGAAGCATATTCATTATTATTATTATTATATTAAATTCTTCAGTTATATGATCTTGTGGAGACCCCATATATCCAATCGAATAGTATTCCAGTACTTAACCCTGCGTTACGGTGCGAATACTTCAGTTAAAGCTCACAGACGCGATTTTGTATACAGCTTTCGTGCCGTTGCTGCGGGCTTCCATTGGTTTTATTTTTTTGTTTCTGGAGACTATCTAGCAAGCAGATGAGAATGTCTGGGAGTGTCTGTACTCGTCTTCTAAAAATATAACATGGAGGAGACAGGGTATGGGAGAGGAAACTCCGAACACGAGAGATGTATATATGGGTTGGAGAAAGAGCTGTCTCTAATCTAATTGTTGGCATGGTCCGAAAAACAAAAAATCGAATACAGATTCTCTGATACCAGTTCCACAACACAGTCAAAATAATGGAAGCCGGATGCATATCGACTTCCTAGAGCAAAGTACAAGCTTCTGAGATATGAGAATTTACTGCCGTAACCCTGCAAGCTGGGTTTTAACATGTATTTCGAACCTGATTGTCTTACCACCTATCCTAGGTGTTTACCGGATTTCATCACAATCTACTTCAGATTAACGGTCACCTTATCATCCATTTCGACAGCAGGCATATGCAACATCAACAGTTGAAAAAAGATGAAACAGTTCAGTATCAGAATTATGACGAGTGCACACCACAGAACTTCGTGCAGAAAGCTCGTATTTAAAAAAAAAATTGGGGATTTTAACATTCCCAAGCCGATATACATACTCATTGATGAGTTTTTTTTAATTGGAAATCAGGATAAATTTCCGACTAGCTCGTCAGTAAAGGTACGTGTAAATCAGTCCCGTCACAGGCCTGAAGTGGGCCAGAGGGTTCCAGGACGTTAAGGTTCCCAGATTTCATGACAACGTCACAGGATGGCGATAAGGTTGTCAGTCTTACGCACCGGCCGCCTTTATCCCCAGGAAATGCTTCTGGTACTCATTTCTGTTAGAGGCTGAGTCGATCCCAAGGCCATAGTGCGATCGGAAGAATTATGTCAATGAAAAATTCAAATGAAACCATCTGGAATCGAACCAGCGACCTTCCGATTTGTAGCACAGCACCTTAACCACTGTGCCACCGCGGTCCCAACTCGTCAGTACAGAGTATAAATGCAAGAAATAAACACCGTCTACATAGACCTGTTGCTAACCTGTCCTGTTTTCAGAAAGGCGCATCCTACTCTGGGGTCAACATTTTTAACAACCTACCACGAATATTACAACATTAGGAGCGAAAAGCCAGAGTTTAAAGTAGCCCAAAAAATGTTTTATATGTAAACTCATTTTACCCTCTGGACGAATTTTTTGCATGCACGAACGATATGTAGTACTGATTTATATGACTGTGTAAATCGTTACATTGTAATAATTTTATATGTTTTATATGCTTTTGACATGTTACACATCCTATTGTCTGGTGACAGCCTCAAGGATCTATGGACTGTATATATGTATGTATGAAACAAATAAGGTAGGCATTTTAGGGACGTCAAAATAAAACCATTTGGAGGATTTTACAAAACGAACGAACAAGTTAGTTGCAATCCACCTTCGGTGTTACCTTGAAAATAGTTGTTTTGATTTGAAGTTGACAAAATTTGGTTACCGAAGATAATTAGAATTTTGTACAGTCTAGAATTAACGTTGTATTTTCAGAGGTCAAGTACTCGCGTATTTTGATAAATTATTAGGGGGAAAACTTTCCCGTTCACAAAAATCTCCTTAATACAGTAGCTTACACAAACTAAGTACAAATATTTCACCTTTCGAGCTTACTCCAAAACAGTCATTTCTAATCTGTCTCGTCAGTAATGTGGGCTCGGTAGCTCAGTCGGTATAGCGACTGAGCTACGGGCTGGACGGTCCGGGATCGAATCCCGTTGGGGACAAGATTCACCACCCGTTCAGACCGGCCCTGGAGCCCACCCAGCCTCCTGTAAAATGGGTACCGGGTCTTTCCCGGGGGTAAAGTGCGGCCGGGGCGTGCTGCTGACCACTCACCCCCTTATAGTGCCGCGGCCATGGAAGAGTAGAGCTATACCTCTACCCACCCTCTGGGCCACACCGGGCCTGTAACGGGATCACTTTACCTTTACCTCGTCAGCAATACTAAAATGGTGACGGTGCGAATTTCTAATGTGGATGCGGCATTTGTTGTAGCTGATATGTTCTCGTCTTATTTTTGTAATATGCTTCAAAATATATGGAATGCAATATAAAATCAAGACATTGTGGAATTACATACACAACGTGCAGACCGGGAGAGATATAAAGGCCTATTTAAATTCCACTGTGGTGACAGCAGGTAATGAACATCTGAATTTAGACACTTTAGTTATTGTACTAAGATAGGCCATAACAGATCCTTTGAAACGTGTGTTTTTGTTAGCTACTTTGACGGCTGTTAAACTTATCATAGTGAAAATGGAAATATTTATATTGTTAACCTTATAACGCCTACTGGTTACGTGATGCACCACCAGTTTAACATTCAACAACTGTACGCTCTGCCCACACTGTATTTATGTGTTTTGTGTTTATCTGAGAAAAAGCAGCGACTTGTGCCACTTACAGCATAAAATCATTGGGTTTTTTTTTAGCCGAGATGAAAAGCGTTTACAGCGCGGTACGGACTGGGTCTTTAAATAGAGCGGTCTGCACTTCGTCTTTAAAAGGTCAAACATAATAAAGAAATCCTGCGCTTCTTCTTTAAAGGGTTAAATAACTAGCATTTTCAGATTGTGGTGTGTATAACTTGTAACACAGTTTGGGCAACATAATCCCTTTGTGTATACCAATCAAACACAACATTCAGATCTATTCCATCCGGCTACAAGGTTCAGTCAGCCACTTTGACCATCAGATAGAGAAAAAATATAAGCAAGAAAGGAAAAAATGCTATACAGAAGCCTCCTTTTTAGCCTACTGACTTTTGTCTCCTCTACAGCTCTATAGGGAAGAGTGTTGTGTTTGCGTGGATTGGTACTGTTCATGATCGGTACACAGTTACTGAGAGTCTTGCAGCGTGTTAAGACAGAGAACCAGAACGTAATACTATAATAATCCTCCGGACAGGTTATAATCCCGCCGATATCCAACATATAACCCCCAAATGCAAGTCTAAACAGTCACCTCTTGAAAAACCGACTTGGTGTCACAGAACCAGAGATCCTACAAAAAGTGAAATCAGTAACACAAGACATTCGGTCAAAGAAAGGCAGCCTGTGAAGTTGGGGCGTGCAAGAATACAGATCAAATGTTTCGTGATCACGGAAATAACATCGAAAATTATAGTGCACGAAGACAGTCAGTGTTCCGGACCTCAGTACTGTTTCCCAGCGTAGAGAAAGCTGATCATTTATTAATAACATACCGTCATAAAAACTCCAATGACTGCAAGGAAACGGACTCGGTTCATGTAAAATTGAATATGAAGATAAATTTAAACACTCAGCTCTTTCTGACTCTCTAAGTACTACTCCATAAAAGGTGTGTAGGTGGAGTCGAAGTTAAGCTCCTTATCTCCTGGAAACTGTAGACTCTAAAAGCAAAACTGCGTAACGTACAAGGAAGAATTTAGTGGAAAATAAAGGTAAAGTAGTCCTGTTACAGGCCTGTAGTGGCCCAGAGGATACCAGGAAGTTAAGGTTCAAAGGTTTATTGGCAAAGGCACAGTTGTCAGCCTTACGCACCGGCCGCCTTTGCCTCCAGGAAATACTCCTGGTACTCATTTCTGCTAGAGGCTGATTATTTCAATTAAAAAATCCAATGACACCAGCTGGGATCGAAACAGCGACCGTCAGATTTGTAGCACAGCACCTTAACCACTGTGCCACCGCGGTCCCCTAGTTATTGGGAAATGTGCTACGAAGTGTATGAACAAGTACGGCAGACCAGATAACGCTTTTACAGTTCTAAAAGGTTTCTCACCCAATATCCTAGTAAAAATGTTACAATCAATGTAATAAGAATTACATAAATAACACTATGGATTTCTTCTTAAACAACCCTTGTTCAGTACTTACTTACTTACTTACTCCATGTTGCAGAGTCCTTCTTGAGCAGCTAACTGGTTTGCAGCTAGTCAAGAAATTCCCCGCATTTCACGGAACCCGAAGGTTCATTACCGCACTCACAAACGTCCGCCAACTGTCCCTATCCTGGGTCAGCCCAGTCCAGCCCACCTCCTGGAGATCCATCCTAATATTATCAACCCATCTATGCCTAGGTCTTCCCAGTGGTCTCTTTCCCTCCGGTTTCCCCACCAAGACCCTATACACAACCCTCTCCTCACCCATACGCGCCACATGCCCAGCCCATCTCATTCTTCTCGATTTTATCACCCGCCCTTGTTCAGTACTAATTTAAGTATTGCATGTTCCGATCAATCCGATCATTATCAGGTATTTATTTTGATACAGAAACTAAAACTTGAGTAAAATGTAAAGTTCTGCGAGGTCTAAAAAATCACGTAGAATATAAATTACAACCCACTTGTAATTTTGGATATTGTATCTTTTAATATAAAAGGCGTGGTTTATAATTTATATCTGATGTCATTCGTGAGATCGCACAAAAATTTACACTTTGAGTTTTGTTTTAAATTTTTGTATAAACTGAACACCTGATGATGATGGGCTTGATTGGAACATGTAGTGTTTTAAACAATAATAAAACAGGTTGTGTATGAGGGATGTGTAGAACAGCAGAACTCCACTTATCCAGACGCTGTTTATCCGGATCGCCAATTATCCAGATCGTGTAAATTTGTCGAGAACTCTACAAAATTATCTTGCCTTGAAATTACGGGTTATCGGATCAAGTACAGCACAGTTTTATGGTTTCTAGAACCTCAAAGGTTTTAGACGCGGTTGCATACTCTAGATAGTAACAGCCGAACTTCAAACTACCAAAATAGTTTATTTTCAAAGAAAAATCCAATTATCCGGATTTTCTGCTTACCCGGATGGCTCACCGTCTGAATTAATCTGTATAAGTGGAGTTTTACTGTGTTATTATTTATGTAATTCGGTGCACACATCGGGATGGACAGCGTCAAACTGAGTGCAATAAAATGTGCGCATGCTCACAGAACACGGACATGTAAGATGGCTTAAGAGTTTTCTTAAAATTCCGTAATATCAGGTTAATGACAAACCCTTCAGCATTTCTGAAATTCTTACAGCCTATTAGTACCGAAATACAGAAGGACAGACGTACGAAATTATGAAAAAGCATGAGATCAAGCAGGTATTCAGGGTGGAAAAAGAAAGAGAAGGAGCAGAGTAAAAAAAAGTGAGGAAAGTAAAATAAGTGTAAGAAAATACAAGAAGAAGAAGAAGAAAAAGGAAGAGAAAAAGATGTTGAGAAACAGTAGACAAGAAGATAAGAAAACAAAGTCGTCGTTCCTCTTGCATATGTATGTCTACCTTATACAGAAAATCGAAGCCACAGAAATCAACGTCTTTGGGTGATTTGTGTCATGATGTACACAGAATTGGCTTGATTGGAATGACGCTGTGGCCTGGCATTGGTACAGAAGTGTGGGTAAACAACACAATGGGTCAGAAAATGATCACTCGCTAATCCACGTCACTAGATGGACCCGGTGTTATAAGGGACTGTATCGTAGAGTGAACACTGCCAAATATTGAGCCACCCTTCTTACAGCCCTAAATGCAACGTCGAATAAGCTATCGCTGACCCGCAAAGAGACTCGTTAACACAAATCAATAACGAATACTGTAGTAAACATACATGCTGGGTTGTGGTCTACGGTCCAATATCTGACATCAGTTACACCAGAAGCCACATTTTACAGAGGGAGGTCTGCCCTCCCACAGATATGGTTACATATTATGGCTACAATGACCGGGCAAAAACGTGAAGCAAGGAATTAAAACGCAAACCGATTGTAATTAACGTGCATGACCCATGTTCAAACCACATACCACCATATTTGGTTCACTTTCATTAATATCTCCATCCTCCAAACTATCTCTACGATAATGCCAACTCCTGTATGTTTTTCATTCACGTTACCTAATGGACTACCTAATCGTCCCTTTATCCTTTTGTGTTTATGGAACTTAACAGAGTTTCGTACTTGGTTCTTGTTTTTTGTTTTTATGCTTTTGTTTTGGGGTGCAATTTACTTCATTTCTTACAGTGCATATAACAGCGAAATTTCCAAAAAATTAAAATATTTTAGTCTTTCATGACATCCAGTATCAGTACAAGATCTAACGGCACGAGGTGCGGTGGAATTTGGTAGGGGGAACATGAAATTCTTAGGAATTTACTGTTTCACACTTCAGGGCACGTTGATCTAAAAGTGTTGAAAGCCACCTAATATAAAGATAACGATATCACAGTCCTTAACACGCTGAAGCGCGAACTGCAGCTAAACAAGTTACTTTACTTCCTGACTCACCTCAAAACCCTTGCTACGAATCGCAAAGACCAAAGTAACATATCCTGTGAAAGGAAAAGACAGCCAATTGTTTAAAAAAAAATCATCAGAAATGCATAAATTTGATGTTTGTGTGGCCGTGCATCACTGATACAATGAAATAAACAAGCAACTAGATGCAACAATAACGGTTTATTAATTATTTCAATCAGCTCAACATGTTTCGGGCGATAATTTCGCCCATCCTCAGGAGCACTAGACTGTGTTTACATCTTGTGGTATAATGCACCGACGATACCGAGGATGCTGCCGGCTGGTAACCTGGATGAGGTAGAACCTCATCCAGGTTAACAGCCGGCAGCATCGTCGGTGCATTGTACTACAAATTGTAAACACAGTCTAGTGCTCCTGAGGATGGACGAAATTATCGCCCAAAATGGCGAAATACAGAGTCTTTTAATGTCCAGCTGGTACATAAAAGATTTGCCGTTGTGCTTTAAGCAAAATCGTAGTGTCACGACTGTTAAAGTACGGGAGAAAACTTTAAACTTCACATCTCTAAATTATCAACTTGACAAAATCAGCCTTGCCCACATAAGTACGTCATTCACTGCTGTGCCAGATATGTTGCCAGGTCACACACTAATTCTTATGTAAGGCCTGCACTTTGATTAGGAGAAGGAGCAGCAAGATATAAAAACCTGAACACCACAATCCAACTACTTGTGCTAGTGGTTCATACCGGATATTTACGCGCGTTCGCAAAATTATGAAAAACTGCTGTTAGCTTGCTGACCCCTCACCCCCTTCTAGTGTCGTGCTGAAGAAAGAGTAGAGCTATACGTCTACTTCCCCTATGGGCCGTACGGCCTGTACAGAGCCTCAGTGCCTGTACAAGGGTGAAGTTTACTTTTTTACTGTTAGCGTCGTCGTGTCGTCTGCCTGCCTGCTGTCCGTCCGATCGTCTGTGCACATGGAATAACTCGACTCCCACTTGAAGGTTTTTATGAAAATTGATATCCGATTATTCTTCGAAAAGTGCTCGATAAAATTCAAATTTAATTAAAATCTGACAATAATGAAGGTAATTTAATATGAATGCCTATATACATTTATAATCATACCTCGCTCAGTTCTTCTTAGGAGAATGTGCAGAGAAAACCAAAACACAAATATTATGGCCCACGAATTCTCTTCCTAATAAATGTTTATTATATACCAACATGTGTGGGCCCGGTAGCTCAGTCGGTATAGTGACTGACTACGGGCTGGACGGTCCGGGATCGAATCCCGGAGGGGACGAGATTTTCCGCCCTTCCAGACCGGCCCTGGGGCCCACCCAGCCTCCTGTAAAATGGGTACCGGGTCTTTCCCGGGGGTAAAGTGCGGCCGGGGCGTGCTGCTGACCACTCACCCCCTTCTAGTGCCGCGGTCATGGA
>Ga0123352_10021972_pt1 | contig 10169 bp, 6 predicted proteins | sample TergutLab28metaG_FD_89700 | JGI IMG/M metagenome (GOLD analysis project Ga0123352, IMG submission 89700) | Labiotermes labralis P1 segment gut microbial communities from Petit-Saut dam, French Guiana - Lab288 P1 | ecosystem: Host-associated > Arthropoda: Insects > Digestive system > Gut ...
TAAAACAGCTCCAACATGTTTCGGTGTGATCACCATCATCAGGGAGCATACTGTGTGGGAGCGTACTGTGTCGGAGTGTACTGTGTGGGAGCGTACTATGTGAGCTTGCTGAAGTTACAGTGTTAAATTTACATTAAAATTTACATTAAAACAGCTCCAACATGTTTCGGTGTGATCACCATCATCAGGGAGCATACTGTGTGGGAGCGTACTGTGTCGGAGTGTACTGTGTGGGAGCATACTGTGTGGGAGCGTACTGTGTGGGAGCGTACTGTGTGGGAGCGTACTATGTGAGCTTGCTGAAGTTACAGTGTTAAAATTTACATTAAAACAGCTCCAACATGTTTCGGTACGATCACCATCATCAGGAAGCGTACTGTGTGAGCTTGCTGAAGTTACAGTGTTAAAACATTTGGTTAAAATACATCAGTGTGGTTAATCTGGTGGTGTGGCTGCATACGTTATGCTCCCTGATGATGGTGATCACACCAAAACGTGTTGGAGCTGTTGTAATGTAAATATTAATACTCCCTTTCAAACAATTCTCTTGTGCATCAGTTGGTAATAAAAAAAACTTTGATGATAAAATCTAGTTTGGTAGATATACACTAACGTCTTGGAGAAACTTGCTACTTCCACAATCAGGGCACAGATTCCTTTAGATCACTGGTATTCATCTACCAAATTACAATGCCACATCCAGAAGAACAAAATTTGGGAACTCCCTGCAATCACAAACTCCATCTCTCAAAGCAGATATATCACACTGCATGACCCACTGCACATAGGCCAGGATAGCATATAGCTGTACGATATGGTGATCAAATCCTGGTGTGGGGGAGGTGACTTTCTGCACCCATCCAGACTGGCCCTGGGGCCCAACCCAGCCTCCTATATAAGGGGTATCGGGTCATTCCCATGGGTAAAGCAGCTGCAGCGTGGCGTTAACCACCCACCCCCACCTGGTGTTGAGGTTAAAGAAGGAGTAGAACTGTACCTCTACTCCTCTTCAGTGACTTCATGGCAAGTTATAGGGTAAAATGTACCTTATAACCCACTGCGCACAGGCAGATAATTCCCATGCAGCTGACAGTAACCGACCCCAGTTCCTAAAACTGACTCGTTCAGAACAGCAAATGGCTGCATGTGTTGTGGCCATATAAATGATACTGCAGATTCCATAAAAAGAAAAGGAGCATCTTGACTATTTGAGCAACTAATAACTTCAGATTCCGTTCTTATTGGATAAGATGCTGTGTCACTGGTCAATAAAATCCCAATGTTTCAAGATAACAATGTGTTCTCAGCTTCAAAGATCAGAATTCTCTCACTCTATGTAGTAAAGTCACCACATCACTTGGGAATGGAACCCTCAGTTATGCCAGTGCAGAAACCCCACCACTGACAGACTAATAGTTAAACATCAAACAAAGTTTACTATCAAACTCAACACCTTAAACTTTATATGTAACAATCGTAATATCTACCGATATTCTCAATCGAGGTCAACTTCATTACGTTGAAACTAGTTGCCACATAATTAAATTGTTTGCAAAGTGAGTGCTGGTTGTGACTGAGCATACTGATACATATTAAAAGGTAAAGCAGTCCCATTACAGGCCTGGACAGACCCAGAGGGTTCCAGAAAGTTAAGGTTCCCAAATTTCGTGACAACGGCACAGGATGGTGGTAGGTTGTCAACCTTACGCACCGGCCATTTTTACCCCCAGGAAAATGCTCCTGGTATTCATTTCTGTTAGAAGATGAGTCGACCCCAGGGCCATAGTGCGATCTGAAGGATTTTATGTCAATGAAAAATCCACTGACACCAGCAGGGATTGAACCAGCAACCTTCCGATTTGTAGCACAGCACCTTAACCACTGTGCTACCGCGGTCCCCTACTGATACATATTACAATACTTTAAAGCTGTACGACAACCCGCTACGTGTTTCAATTCATCAGAATCATCATCAGGCAACTTTTGTAATATGTAATTTCTTCGTTAGTGAGCTCTCACTAATATACGATTATTTATTAAAACAAAAAATATATGTCATGTTTATAACCTAAGACAACTTCAAAATTTTTGTTGAGTGTAAAATCTCTCCATGTTAGTATTCAAACGAATAGTTGGTAAAGGTAAAGGTAAAGTTTACCCTAGAACAGACCATCAAGGCCTAGAGGGGGAGAAGACGTATACCTCTACTCTTCCTTTAACCTCGGCACTAGATGGGGGTGGATAGTCAGTGCCACGCCATGGCCATTTTACCCCCAGGAAAGACCCAGTACCCATTGTATAGGAGGATGGGTGGGCCCCAGGGCCGGTCTGGACGGGTGCGAAAAATCTCGCCTCCCAACGTGATTCGATCCCGGACCGTCCAGCCCATAGCAAGTCGCTATACCGACTGAGCTATCCTGGTCCCTCGAATATGTTGACCCAGGCAAGATAATATTCTACGTTCTGTTTTCGTTTTTGCATATTGTTTTCAGGTCCTGATCTTGTTTCGTGAACCTAATTTCATCAGATACACTTCCTCTTAAAAGCAGCTGCGTTTTTTACAGTGTAGATTTATTCGGGTTCTTATTTTCTGTTTGTTCTTTGGTGAAGTATATACTGTTTATTTTCTTTCGTTCCTCGATATATGTTCACTGCTGTGTTTGTATGATGCTGTCGGTTATTTCAGGCAGTCGAACACTGACAGAATGTACGTCAAACCTGGTCAGTCTCATGAACGACTTCATTACACAGACCTAGCGGTTATATAGTGTCAAGAGGGATAGGATGACAGTCACCAGTTGCAATGTGCCATATAGGCCTTATTTCAATGGAAGTGACGCACTGCCACTAACTCTCTGGTCTTAGCTTGAAGCTCCTACACCCCACCACCCTTCTCCCTGGTCTACACATTCCTTTCACTTCCTGGTTTGCTGGGGTGGTCTGATGTTGGTTAAGGGGCTTGGAATCCGTGGCAAGCTCTCGGCCTGTGAACTGCTCTAAAACTTGTTCCCATCAGGGGGTTTACTAAATTATGGTAATGGGGTTTCATTCCCAGGGTGGTTATTCTGTCTAGACCTATAAATTGGGAGCCAGTTAGGTAGCCATGACCTTGGTAGTCTTCGCTAATTTCTTGGATAATAGGTAGGCTGCCACCCAAATAAGAGTTTATTCAGTCCTAATTAAACCGTGTTCCTGAACCTCATAAATTCTAATGATTTCCAGATACGACCGGGAGGCAGACAGAAGGGATTTTCCAATGTCAGGGTAAAGAAACATACGAGTTTCTCAAAATCTGCGCGATCAGCAAGCCTGCTTATGAAGATCAGAGTGAATTTTAAGCTATATTATTCATTCATTCATTCCCTTGGCATGTGCAGAATGCGACGATTCCTTGCCATTCTCAGGAGCTTCTTCCATCCTTCTCTGTTATGTACTTTTCTCTGCCACCCTTCTCCACCAACTATTCATCCATCCTATCTCACTTCATCTTGCCATCTATTTCTTCATCTACCTCTCACTCTTGTTGCTCCCAAATTCACATACAATACCATTTGGAGATTTCTATTTTCTTCCATTCTCTGTACATGCCCAAACCAACATAATCCATTTAACCTTATTGTCTCTATTACAGTAGGTTTTTTTAACACTTGCATAAATTTCTTTATTGGTTAATATCCTCCAATTTTCTTTTTCATTGTCATATACTGGGCCTAAAATTCTATTAAGCTAAAATTCCATTAAGCTATATATATATATATATAAAGATCCACACCGCATGTGTTGCCAAGTACAATTTTGCCATATCTCCGTTAAACAAAATGGTTGTGAAAACCTTTCAGGAATTTTATGTTTATTGTGTGCATCATACTTCATTTTCCACAATTCAGCCAACAAATGCACACAAATGTCATTTAATTCAAAATAATACTTATATAAACACTAAACTCCTACATGCTATGGACCTTAGTAGTGCACCACCAGGAACACATTAATTGGTGTTCTACAAAACAGGCAGCTGTCTTATACAAGACCAATAAATGTATTCCCTGATGGTGGACCAGTAAGGTCCAAAACATTCTTATAATAAAACCCAACTCAGTTCCATCCTGATCCCGCTAGCAAACAGTCAGCAGAACCTCTATGACCTATACCTATTGCTGCGTGTACAGTGTTACACTCTTGATGAGGGACAGAGATACTGTCTGAAACATGTACAGTCCTATTCCAAAAATAAATTTAGAGAAATTAGTGCTTCTCATTGGGTTTTATTATAAGAATATATCAATATCACAATGCATGCTCTTCTGAATGTCAAATTCATCCAAAACATGTAGGAGTTCAATATTTTTAAAAATATTATTGTGAATTAAATGACAATTTTTGCGTCTGTTGGTTGAATTGTGGAAACTGACAAAAAAAAATTTTCAATACATTTTATACGAGGGGTAGTCAATAGGTTTCCGGAATGATGACTCAAAACACAGAAAGGCTTAGCTTAGACATTAGTGGCCGGCATCACCTTCAAAGTAGTCCCCTTCTGAGGCTTGACAACAATCCCAGCGGTGCTGCCAGTTTTGAAGCATTCCTGGAAGTCATTTTCTTGTAACGCGTTCAGGACGGCCTGCGACTCTGCTTGAATTTCCTCCAACGTCCAAAATCTTCGCCCCTTAAGCTTCATTTTTAGTTTTGGAGATAAGAAAAAGTCTCTGGGTGCAAGGTTGAGCGAGTGGGGAGGATGTGGCACCACAGTCGTTGTTATCGGTCAAAAACCGTCGAGTCAGGAGGGAAGCATGGGCTGGCGCATTGTCATGGTGGAGCAGCCATGTGTTGTTCCGCCACTGATCAGGTCGCTTCCTTCGCATATTCTCCCGTAGACGTTTCAAAACTTCAACGTAGAATGCAGCATTAACTGTTTGACCAGGAGGAACAAATTCTTTGTGAACATTTCCCTTCTGATCAAAGAAACAAATCAACAATGACTTGATGTCGTTCTCACTAGCCTTGCCTTCTTCGGTCGAGGTGACCCAGGACTTTTCCATTGGCTGGATTGAGTTTTGGTTTCCGGGTCGTAGGCGTAAACCCAGGTTTCGTCACCCGTAATGACATTCAAAAGAAAGCTGGGGTCATTAGCAGCATTTTCTTTGAGGTCCAAGCAAACGTCAAGTCGTTGTTGTTTTTGGTCGACACTCAGGAGTCTGGGCATGAAATTTGATATGACATATCACATCTTCAAATCTTTGGTTAAAATGTTATGACAAGTTCCATGATAATTCCCACTAGCACACTGCCTTCATCAATGGTATGACGACGATCCTCGCGGATAATCTGATGCACTCTCTCAATCATTTCTGGCGCTGAACTGGGCACTGGTCGACAAGAGCGTTCGTCATCATCAATCGAAGTTCTGCCTGCCTTAAACCGGGAAAACCACTGAAATGTTTGGAGATGACCCATAGCTTGTTCTCCAAAAGCTGTCTTCAACATTTCATAACATTCTGTAGCAGTTTTCCCTAGCTTGAAAAAAAAATTCGATGCAAGCGCTATGTTCACGGAAATCCGCCATCTCGATAATCGCAGAGAGAACGTTGCACCGCCTGATAAAAGCTAGAGTTGCATCACACACAATGCACACAGAAAGCTGGCTTTCAGCACATTACCCCATGATACCTTGGGAATAATACTTCTAGGGGCTGGTGTGGTAAGTACGCTCCGTACGAGCACGCAAAATTCAGTCCGGGAACTTATTGACTACACCATGTAATTCAAAATTTAATAAAAGAAATTCACCAATACACTGGTTCTCACTAGCAATTACACTCGCTATTAAAATTGCTGAGGGCATACTTACTGTAGAAGTAATGTTCTGGAAGTGGGATGCAAGGCTGGCATGTTTAATCTGCAGTCCAACTACTGCTGCTGGTGCGTGGTGACCTTTGTGTTCCACGAACACGGCATGTGTAGCAGTAACCAGAGGCTTAATGCTTGATGTTGCATCAAATGGAACTGAGAAAACAAAGCTCTCTGGTTCGATGCCATGCTGGTCCACTGCCCTTTTGTACCACACTTCATCTGTTGCTCGCTGGTTCGTTTCGCTGAAGTGCCTACATGTAAAGAGTCAAAGTTTCAAACTGGTAACCAGTTACTACCAAAAACACTGCAGACAAGCATTCTAATTATCTGCAAATTTTGAGGTCTCTATGTTGGTAAATACTAAGATATAGGAGCGCTGATAAGTCCCTAGCCTAACCAGGAAGAAAACAAGCTAATGTTTCTGTCAGAATGGCGTGAATTTCCTCGGTGCCTTGCCTTGCAGGAAAAAAAAACTTGATGACAGCTCATGTCTGGATTTTGTTTAAATCGCGTGCGTCCCTGACATGCTTCCGAGGTTGTTTCTTTCCTGGATGGGCTAAGGACTTATCAGCACCCTGGGGTACAGTCTCATAGGATGTGATGCCATGTCTATCATGAAGGTGGGAGCAGCAGGTTCCTCTGAAATGTTGGTACACGTCTACAAAACGAGATGAAATCACACCCAAGAAGAGTGTAACTCTAATATTCACTGCTATGAGAATCTTGTACAGGTGGGAAAACTATGCAGAATGGCACTTTGTGACTCTTGTCCTTTATGTGACCTTAGTGTTTCCATATCAAGGAGCTGGAGATGTGTAGGACATGTGGCTGGGAGGGAGAAGTTAAGAAAATACATACAAAATATTTTGACGTTTTGCTGACCGTGCATCTCAGTATATTTATCTCAGTAATTAACCAACTTGATGCACAGAATTTTTGTTTTACAATAAGTTTATTTCATGCCTCTACATGTTTCGAGCACATGTGCTCGTCACCAGGAGGTCAAAATTGCATTACACAGCCTCTGGTATCATCACACCTATAGGTCTGATGATACCAGAGGCTGTATAATACAATTTTGACCAACTGATGATGAGCACATGTGCTCGTAGCATGTAGAGGCATGAAATAAACTTACTGTAAAACAAAAATTTTGTGCATCAAGTTCGTTAATTACTGAGATAAATAAACAAAATATTATTCATGAAATCTCAAGGGAAGAAAGAAGTTATTTTCTTTCTTGACAGAGGCCATCCCGTTGTGTATATCAAATTTGTATAACATATTATGTACCATCAATACACAACATACATCAAGACAAGATGCAATAATTACAATTAGGTTATATTTGGCTACATGTTTCGGCCGTGACCGGCCATCTTCAGGCCAACTAAGAACAATAGTAATGAACAGTAAAAATATTGAAGTACTATTAGTGTATGAAGCATTGCGAGGCCCGAAATACAGTAAATGAAGATTTAGTTTTACCACTTTACCATACTATTCCACTGCTTTAATCACATGTAAGAATTTTCATGTTTTATCAAGTATAAATGTGAACGAAATGGGATCGAATTGAGTACTATTTTTACTGTACCTTAATATTGTTCTTAGTTGGCCTGCAGATGGCCGAACACGGCCGAAACATGTAGCCAAATATAACCTAATTGTAATTATTGCATCTTGTCTTGATGTATGTTGTGTATTGACGACACATAACCATATTATACAAAAAAGAAAGAAGTTAATCAGACCCGCGTGTAGATTTAAGGACAATACCTCACAAGCGCAAGTTGTAACGCCATGAACTAAATACGAATTGCTCATGTAAGATCCCATGGTTGGCTTTCATCAACTCTGGATAGCACCACAACACACATTTCCTTCCCCTACCCACTCCCACTGCAAGGCCTATATATTGTACAATATCTTCCTGGTATTTAATTGACTGTAAAGATGGTGATGGCAATGTATACCAAAACCAACACACTGTGTCGCTAAACACCAGAAACCAATCTAATTAGCACACCAACTAATGAACATACATAAAATTTTTCACATTAAAACACTTAAAATCGCTGCAACATGTTTCAATCCTAAGATCATCCTCAAGGAGCTACACTGTTCCTTGCTAAAGTCACATTTTTAAAAACACTTACTGATTAATTTCCTTATATTAACTTGTTGCTGTGGATTTGTAACATGGCACACACCCACAGTCAGGTGCATTCTCAGCAGCGTACGACTTACACAATACGACATGCTGCCACAGCACCAAGTTAATATAAGGAAATTAATCAGTGAATATTTTTAAAAATGTGACTTTAGCCAGGAACAGTGTAGCTCCCTGAAGATGATCTTGGGATTGAAACATGTTGAAGCGATTTTAAGTGTTTCAATGTGAAAAATTTTAAGTATGTGCATTGGTTGGTGTGCTGATTAAATGACTCTACGAAATGCACGGTGCAATGATAAAGATACCAGAAAACAAGTTACACGTTACATAGAGGCTCTGAAAACTTAATGATGAGAGTGGTAGAGGAACCTTGAGGTCTATAAAAAAAAGGTAAAGCAATTCTGGTATAGGCTTGGACAGGCCCCGAGGGTTCCAGGAGGTAGGGGTTCCCAGATTTCAAGACAATTGGCATACGAGGGTGGTAAGTTTGTCAACCCTAGGAACCAGCCGCCTTTACCCCCCAGAAATATTCCTGGTACTCATTTATGTTAGAAGCTGAATCTATCCCAGTTTCATACACGTGGCCAAAAGGATTATTTGAATGAAGAATTCCAATGACACCATCGGGAATCGATCCCACGACCAATCGGCTTGTAGCGCAGTGCCGGGGTTCATAAAAGTACACAATTTCTTGAGAAACTGTACCTTTACAATCCTTTGAATAATCGCCCAGTAACAATGCATGTGTTAACATGTGACATGATACAAAATACATGGATAAGAAAAGGACTGAATGAAGCTGCTTGCACTGTATAACTGACGGCAATGAACACTGTCCTACATAAATTTTAACAGGCTTATATAAAATATGAAAATGACTCACAGTGCCGATTGTCCGCCGTCTCCCACGGGGTGCTGGGCATGTTCCTGCCATCTCAAAAGCCCGCTGCGTGTTGCTATGAATGACAGAGTCACTCCGAACATTTGGTAGCCTTGTCTGTAAAGACACAACATTATTAGCATCTGAAACAATCCCGTAAACAACAGGGAAGCCACCACCACCACCACCAACAATAAAAATCCAATGAAAGAAATCTGTAATCAAAGCCATACAAACAGGTGCTATTGCCATTTTGAAGGAACACTCTGCTAAAAGGAAAACAGTGAAGATGGAAAATTAGAAACAGTCCCAAAACATGAAAGAGCTACATTGTTGTTCAGTTATTTAACTAGTTTCAACATGAAGTTTATCTATGCAGAAATTAATAGTTCAGTTTCTACTAATGTGGCTCCATTGCTAGGTCCAGACGGCTAATGCTGTACACAAAAACATTGCAAGTTATTGTGAGAAATATATGAAACATTCAAATGAAATAGTATGGGTAAAATTCCATCCTTATACATATCCATGACAAATACTGTGCGAAATATCAAAGACAAAGACAATGACACAAAACATCACCAATGGTATAAACACATTAACTGTAGATGTGCGCATACTTTGACAGTCTGTGATGACAGTTATAAATTCAACACTGATGTATGTCCGAAATGGTTTATATATTTCTTCAGATATAAATAAGGCAAAACAGAAACCTGCCTGAGGATAATAACTGGACACCCAGCTCAAACAGTAAACACATGAGGGCAGTTACCAGACACAGAGTTCAACATAGACCTATCCATGTTGTCACAGACTTGAAACTGATTGGTAGACTGTGAAACATCCTGTGTGCAGTATGGATCACTTCCCCTGCACAAGTTTGTACTCTCTGGTGTCTGCAGTAAACAAGGGATCCTAAAGAACAATGGACATCATGACTGCTATTACTTCAGCAAGTTTGCGGTTTGGTATTTATGGTCATGACTCCACGTGACTCAAACATTCTGCTGGTAAATGCGTTTAGAAAGGTTTTGACTACATGGTGACTAATAGACTTCAACAAGAATTAAATAATGAAATTCAACAATTCAGTGTTTGCAAGAATTTAAATATTATTTACAATTTTTTTTTTAATTTTTAAATTTTGTTTGGTATATACCGGCCAGTACTACAGTAACATCAACATACAGACTGTATATAGTATGTACATACCAGCCAGCACTACAGTAACATCAACATACAGACTGTATATAGTATGTA
>Ga0123352_10021973_pt1 | contig 10168 bp, 4 predicted proteins | sample TergutLab28metaG_FD_89700 | JGI IMG/M metagenome (GOLD analysis project Ga0123352, IMG submission 89700) | Labiotermes labralis P1 segment gut microbial communities from Petit-Saut dam, French Guiana - Lab288 P1 | ecosystem: Host-associated > Arthropoda: Insects > Digestive system > Gut ...
GAATCTTTTTTGTTTTACACACATTTCATAAGAATTGCGTTTTTGTGGGGTTTTGCGGAGCGAGTAGTTTTTATTTTTTACCGATGTTTCGTGATAACGCGTCGCCCCCCCCCCCCATAAGAGGTTAACTTAATAGAACGAGTCAGCGAAAGGCCGTCAAACGGGAAATGAGAAGGTGCAAATTAAGAAGTGGTGTAAATTGGCAAGGGACGTCAAAGCAAAGAGGCGTGAAAAAAAAACGGGCCTAAAACAAGGGCTGGGTGTGCTGTGGAATTTACACAATTCGGACGGTCATGTGTGGAGGCCAGTTGAAATGTGATTGTACACATCGCAGAAACCAGATTTCGTCTTTCGGCGAAACGGACGAGTCCGTTTAAATCGGCGGGGGCGTCAGTTCAGTCGACTACTGGCGGCCGAGGTGTGCGCATCAGCGGTAGTAATGCTGGATACACCATGTTGCAAGGTAGTGTGAAGGGTACTGGTTACCCGCTCCATTCGCCAGTTTCCCCTTCACTTCCACTCCCGTGCGTCACCGCGTGCCGTCACATTTCAACTGGCCTCTACCATTTACCGCCATTTTCCACTTGGCTGCTCTCAAACCAGCCCTCAGTAAGAGTTGTAGCCCCTTGTCTTTGCCTCTGGTCTTATTTGTTCGTAAAGAGTCTCCCAAATTTTTCGTTATATTTTGTTATAATTGCTAAAAAAACCCAAATTAATTGAGTGAAAGCACATAGCTGTGCCAAATGAAACTGAACCCAGGTTCTGAATAGCCCCCATCTTTTTATGCCTTCACAGTGCTCTGCTTTTGGTTTAAAAAAAAAAAGCGAACCGCGCGAGTGGAAGTGAGTGTCTGGTAGAGTCCAATTAAAATGTGATGGCACACGGTGACGCAGAGGAGGGGAAGTGAATGGGAAACTGGCGAATGGAGTGGGTAGCCAGTACTCTTCACGCTACCTCGGAACATGTTGTATCCAGCATTACTACCGCTGATGCGCACACCTCGGCTGCCAGTAGTCGACTGAACTGACGTCCCACGGCCGATTTAAATAGTCTCGTCCGTTTCTCCGAAAGACGAAATCTGGTTTCTGCGCGTGTGCCATCACATTTCAAACGCAGTCTACCATAGCTAACACTCAGGCTGCTTCGGTGCTTTGAGATGCTTTATTATAAACGTATGACGTTTTGAAAGTCTTGTAGTATTTTACGCTTATCGCTGTAACGAGCCTTCATAAAATTACTTCTGCATGCACGCGCTTTCCTGCAGTTACATCGTAATGAAGTTGTGCCGTAAAAGGTAAAGGTAAAGCTAAAAGGTAAAGTTCACTCTAGAACAGTTAACAAAGGCCCAGAGGGGGAGTAGAGGCATAGCTCTACTCTTTCTTTAACCTCGGCGCTAGATGGGGTGGGTGGTCAACACCACGCCACGGCTGCTTTACCCCCGGAAAAGACCCGGTACCCATTGTATAGGAGGCTGTGTGGGCCCCAGGGCCGGTCTGGACGGGTGCGGAAAATCCTGACCCCACCGGGATTCGATCTCCGGATTAGGTGCCACCGCACAAATTATAGTCGCCCGGAATTGTACACCCCTTTTATTAAAGAGAATAGAGATGAACACGGCGGCATTCGGGGCTGAATTTGTTGGCACAGCCATTCGGTACTGTGGGGACAGTCCTACAGAAAATAAGGCCGATATGCGTATCAACAGAGAGGAATAGAGGGAAACAGTCTGGGAGTTACGCGGGTGTGGAAATTGTCGGTGCCTTCAGTGTAGGACACTGGTTTGGCGCTCGTTCCGGCGGTAGTTGATATGATATGATGTGATATATTTGTTAACTGCAATTAGGTTGACACCCGGTGGCAGTAGTACAGTACACATTTACACACAAACGATACATAGAACAACACAACAATTTGGCAGAGTGCGGGCCGTGCCCCATCTTTGCGGGTTTTACACTGACATTTGCCTTACAACTGAGGAAAAAGCACTGAAAAACCTCAGTCAGGGTAGCCGAAGAATGCCAGCTGGCACGCTGAAGATTTTCTTGCATTTTAGGATATTTTCTTTTAGACTCTTTGACCCCTGAAGAAGGGACCCGATAGGTTGTCCCGAAACGACGGTTTATAACTACCAGTCTACGCTGCGTAACGTCCCAGAAGAGCGAAGATCAGCGGAAACCTAGTTCTCGCTGGTTACGAGAGTGGTGAGTGTTGTTGACGGTCCGCCACTGTATGAATTTGGTTACCTAGCAACCCGGATAAGGTTACTTTCACGCATACTTTACCCCCACTACACATCGCATTACCCATTCCCCCTGCTGCTATGGAATAGGATTTAATTTGCGATGACATTCTACGATGTCTGATGTTATCCGCATGAAGAGATACGGAGCACCAAGACATGAGATGATGTAGAGTTAATGTTAAGGATCTGGGTTGCAAATATAGTCTATATCTTTTATTCCGTTCCTTCTCATAAATAATTGAATTGGAGCTTATTGGTGTATGATTTATTGGCCTTCGTACTTCGTTCTTCAGAATTAGAAGAAACCTACTATGTAATACTGACCTACGCGTTCAGTAAACTCATTGCTAATACACAGTCTGCCTGTTTATTCTTTTATTCCAGTGACGTAGTATCCTGGTTTATTGTTCTTTTGTACTTTTATCGTTATTTTGTGTAGTTAATGCATCCGTGGCTTGAAAAAAACAAGTTAGATGTTGTACGAGAAACGTAATCCCATGAAAAGGCAACAGTACGTTCCCTTTGTATTGTTGGTCTACATGTAGCTGTCGACAATGTAGAAGTGTTTCCAGTGAAATTCAACAATTGGTTCCCTTTGCACTGCTGTCGATCTACAAAATATTTCCTACTGCTCTCAACAGTGTATAAAACACTTAGTCCTTCATGTACAGTGACCGATATTTTCCGCCAGATTTTAAGCAAATGTGGAGTTGATTGTTGATTTGCATTTGGGTTCGGGAACTCTCAGCCCCGATGCACCCAGGCCTTGATTTAACGGGCCAGATGGCCCCCAAGCCCATTTCTCGACAGCTTTCGTTAACAGTCTGCAACATCAAAGTTCACGGATCCGCGATGATACATAGGGACATACGGACGGATACGATTTATAAAGCACAGTCTGCTTCTTCGACCCCTAATATGGAATGAAAGGCTTCGTTGTAACTCTGTTGTGCTTTTAAGGACGAAAATTAGCCTGAATTATAAAGATTAAGTCCGTACCGCGCAGTAAATGCACTCCGTCTCGATTATGATACCCAGTCAGTCAAAGCTGTATAGGGGAAAAAATCTTACTGTGTACTGAGATCCGTACAGAATACATGCAAGTGCGCTGTGTGGGCAGAACGTAGGCTCTTTTTTTAACGTTAAACGTGCTGCTAAGTACGGTAACCACCGGACGTAAAGGGTTATGAAGTAAGTACCCTATATTTCACTGGACAAACGCTGGAACTGGCGGCTTTGGGATTTCAACTCTTGCACCTTCTGAACAGAAGGAACTGTGTGTGATGTGTTAGTTGCTCTACAGTTTGAAACGTTTCCTTTAATCACGGTGACAGTCTGTGCTGCTACTAAACTCTGCCATGTTAGATAACTGCGCCATGTACATTTCGCGTTTCATTTATCTCTAAAAAAAACACAGCTGCATAACCGGCTATTGATCTTGTTCGACTCAAAGTCGCTGATTCATTTAGTAGGCTAATGATCACTCTCCTCCTATTTCATTCATCTCTGTTATCTATGACACAGACATTTCGAATAACAACAGTCCTCTGTCTTCATTTCGCTTTTTTCCACTACCGACAGTTTATTACTAACATACTTATAATCGGCATCGTTATCGTCATTGTCGGAGATAGCTCAGTCTGTATAGCGACTAGGTTATGGGCTGGATGGTCCGAAGTTCGAACCCCGGCAAGGGCAAGAAATTTTTCTTTTCTCTGAAACTTCCAGACTGGCTCTGGGATTTACCCATCCTCACATTCAGCGGATACCGGGGTTCTTCCCCGGGAGTCAAGCGACCGGGACATGACACCATTCATCTCCATCTTGTGCCGAGGTTAAGAATGAGTGGATCTGTACCTCCACTCCCCGTATATATTCACTGCGTGGACATTCATTTATTAATGCTTTTCCCACGACATTTTAATTTCACCTAACGTCATTACCCTCTTTTATCATCAGACACTTGGTAACTGTCTCAGGATATACCATCGTTAAGTGAGGTATTGTGCATCCAATATAAATGAGCTCGTATTACAGACATTGGATGTACCGACTTCCTTATAATGAGTAAGAGAGTATAGAGTAATTGTGTGTGTGTGTGTCTAATATTCTGAATTGCTTCCGTGTAACTTACGTTTTCGTTGCAAGGGTATATTATTGTTCGAAAATTTTGGGGGGGTATCAGTCAGACATATCATGACCCTGATTTTCAAGGTCAGTGTCAATCAGTTACATTTTGCTGAATCGTGCTGTAAATATGGCGCCTCCCCCCTCTCCCCCTTCTTAATCCCCACCGTTTGTGCAAGTGCCCATTTCATGTACTGAACAGATGTTAGTCTATTCGATCAACCTGCCCCACCTGTTGGCCATTTTACGAACTAGACCAAGAAATCACTGACGTCATGACATGGTAGCACATGAAACCAACTCGGAGCGTAATGAATCGATTCTTATGATCAATATTGTGTGTGTGCTGAAACCGCCCAGAAATGTAAAGATCGATTTTTACATGTGTGCGTGTTTGTGTGTGTGCTGCCGTGTGTGGTTTTGATGTTACCAACAGCTGTATTTATGATATTATTGTGTTTGAATTATATAATTCAATATTTTAAAAGCACCGGAGCCTTATGGTAAAGTGGTGAGTATATTCGTACTGCCTTTTAATGATTGCAAGTTTACTGTTTTTGGCTAGCAACTTATGTAGCGTTTTAGGTTATGTTGACTTGACCGTGTAGACTGTAATCGTTTCTTCACGTGTTCATACCACAAGATTTAACACTCGAAAAGTCCACATTCAGTCCACAAAGCGCATTTATGTGTTTTGTATGGATCTGAGAACAACCAACCATTATTTCCCTACACAGCATTAACTGGTTGGTTTTTAATAACATCGAGTGTGTTTACTGCGCGGTACGGACTGGGACCTCAAGGAAAACATTACATTTCGAATTCAACTCCATTGCCAAGTCCCACTCTGTCATGTTAACTCATGGTTATTTTACATGCCATCAGTTTTAACGTTTAAAACTTCTACGCTCTGCCCACACAGCGTATTTATGTGTTTTGTATTGACCTCAGAACAACAGCGATTATTTCCCTATATAGCATTAACTGGATGGTTTTTATAACCGAGACCTTAGAGGAGTTGGCTAAGGTCAGGTAGTTGACTATCTTTCGGCAGAACCATCGCTCAGGGGCAACTGCCTGTTCAAGAAAGTTGTCACGTCCTTGTAGATGTGCCTTGACGCTCTGTCATGTTCAAAAAACCAACAGTTTGTCTGTCGTGAAATAATGTGGCATTCAACACGCCTCCAGCAGGACACGGTAGATAATCGCCGTTAACTCTTTGACACAAAATCGAGTGTCATCTTGATGTGTTCAGGGAAACGTGTGGATCTGTATCATTCGTCGCGGTTTTCCCAGGACAGCCTCGGTTGTGTGGGGTTTAAGGAGTTGTGTTCCCGGTATCCAGCAAAATTCTTTTCTGAACGCCAGAAGTCTCCAGGTTTTTCTAAGTCATAAAAATACGACATTTTTGACAATTCGCACGAACATTTTGACTTTTCCCACAGTGGGAGAAAACGTTCATAGCAGTAGGACGGCCATCAGGCGGTCACTAGACATGAAGGAATAGGACAGGGAGAGGAAGATGTGTAGACTGGTGATTGTAGAGTGTAGACTGAGACTGCGGAGGGTGGGGAACGAATATATAATGAAAAATAAGTTCTATTATTATTATTATTATTTCATTTTTGTGTCATATCATGAATGTTACGTGGTTATCTCTCATAGTAATCTGTGTTTTTTTGCGCGACGGCTTAAACATTTCGAGCCCTGCGCTCTTCTGGGTTGTTACGCAGACTTACTCGCTGCGTAACAACCCAGAACTGCGCAGTTCTCACCTACTTCGCGGCGCAAGCCTGAAATCTCGACTTAAAATGTTGTCTTTTCCACCCCTACCCCCACCCCCCGGGCCACCTATATCTTATTAAGTATGCCTTTTTATAAAAAAAATTGGATCTTTACATGTGGATCACATATTGCACTTTAATATTGCATGAGATAACTTCTTCGGTTGGTCTGTACGATGGTGTGCGTTTAACATCTTGCATTTTTGTAATCGCTGACGTCATTTGTAACCACCCTGTACTACAGTGTTTGAAGTAGCGTCTAATAAAAATCAGGGATCTGAAAGCGGCTATAGTGGGTGAGCACCTGGAAGCGGGTATGTTAGGTGACCTGAACTGATTACATGCTGCATCATTACATTCGCTTGTTTGCCGCACAACGGGTGACGGGTGGTCATTCAACTGAACTACCAGTGCTCGAACTCAGGCACATTACAGAATAGGACAGTCTTATGGGGATTAATATTCATAGTAGCCGTAAAGCAAAATATTGGAGCCTTCAAAGGACAAGGGTGTGTGGGGAATTAGATACCGTGACGAGATATACAAATTGTAGGATGATGTGGCACTGTCAGCGTGTTCACGTCTGAAGAGAGTACAGTGGGCTAATAAAGTAAAGATGATGATCCTCGTACCAAAAAAAAAATAGCTTATGTTCCGGAGGAAGAAGACACGAGGGAAATCCTAGAAGTAGATGGGAGGATGATGTTTGGAGGGATGCTGTAGATTTGCTGCAGGTACAGACCTTGGAGGGCGGCAGCAAGGAAAAGAGAATTTTGGAGGAAGGAGATCTGGGAGGCCATGACCCGGAAACAGGCCGAAGCACCATACAAAGAGAAGAAGTCATAAAGGCAGCCACTGCTATATCGTGCTTATTACTGGATGAGAACTTGAAATGGCAAAAAAAAAAAGCAAAAGTCAGATTTTGGACCTTATTGATTTCTGAGCTAGAGTGTAGCAGGCAAACTCTGGTGCCCAAACTGACATAATACGTAGCGTTGCATGATTAGATGATCAGTGAAAATTGAATTGAAAAGGATATTGTAGAAATGGGTAGTGTCGTAATTTTTGGTACTATCTTAGTGTTTGGCTGTTGTTCATATGGGTGTTAAACTTGGTCTTTCAAACTGTGGGAAAGAACACAGGCTGAGGTTTCTGAGGAAGTTATTCGGAGCTAACAGGGACAAGGCAACAGGGAAGTATAGAATACTACATAATGAGAATCTTTATGATCTTTACTCCTCACCAAATGTTATTTGGGTAATCAAAGTATATAGAAATTCGGAGGGGAGAATAAAAAAATGTGGGGATGATGAATATACAGAAGACACTTGTATAAGATCCATAATCCCTGCATCAATCGATTATATATAATACTAGCATCAACAAAATGCACCCAAGTATATTGAAAATTTATGTATGTACGTAGTGCAGCCCTACACGTTTCGGCCAATATGATACAGGGTGTTTCATAATGTACTCCGGGATTACAAAAATTTATTATAGGAAAACCGTAGGACACGTATTTACTGAACCTGTACAGATAGAAGGAACAACTCAAAATTTTCCCCCCTACTAATTTGTTTTTCATCGTAGTTCACATTTCTGCCGCTAGGCGTTGCGAGTGTATGTAGTGAGAAAATGGCCGCTCCGGGGGAGAAATCGTTTTGTTTGTTGGAGTATCACACGAGTAAGTCTGTGGTTACTGTGCAACGTGCATTTCGTACAAAGTACGCAAAGGTATTCGTCCCACCATTGCCATGCGACTTCGCTGACCTAAAGGCACGGATCATTGAAGCAGCGAAGAATATCGATGCCCCCATGTTGAGGCGTGTGTGGCAAGAACTTGAATATCGTATCGATGTGTGCCGTGTCACCCGTGGTGCACACATCGAACATCTATAGTTGTCAACAACAACAAAAATTCAGTTTTCCTGTGGCTGTGAACAGTTGCATTAAGGTAGGTCCTATGGTTTTCTTGTTATAAGTGTTTGTAATCACGGAAAACATTATGAAACGCCCTGTATACAAAGTATTAAAATATTAAATTTTGAATTATTGAAATGTCAGAAACCATCCACTCTATTTCAATAACGTGGTATTTATTACCTTCTAAAAACACAACAATATAATCAATAATATGACATAACTTTTCTAGTTAACTTCTAGGCTACATGTTTCGGCTGTAAAACAACCATCATCAGGCCAAAGTAGAACACAGTCTAGTTACATGGAAAGTGTGCACTCTACGGGATCCCATATCGTTTACAATGGTATAATTAAAACAGTATATCAATTATAGTTAACAATATCTAAAATAAAGTATGTTGAAAAATTAATACCATACATAGGTGCAGAGTAGAGATATACAGGGAGTTTCATAATGTACTCCGGGGTTACAAAAATTTATTATAGGAAAATCGTAGGACACGTATTTACGAAGCCTGTACAGATAGAAGGAACAACTCAAAATTGTTTTTCCCCAGTAAGTTGTTTTTCATCGTAGTTAACATTTCTGCCGCGAGGCGATGCGAGTGTATGTAGTGAGAAAATGGTCGATCCGTACGAGAAGTCTTTTCGTGTGTTGGAATATCGCACGTGTAAGTCTGTGGTTACTGTGCAACGTGCATTTCGTGCAAATTACGCAAAGTACCATTGCCACTTGACCTCGCTGACCTAAAAGCACGGGTCATTGCAGCAGTGAAGAATATCGATGCACCCATGTTGACGCGTGTGTGGCAAGAACTAGAATATCGTATCGATGTGTGCCGTGTCACCAGTGGTGCACACATCGAACATCTCTAGTTGTCAAAAAAAACTTTCAGTTTTCCTGTGACTGTGAACAATTCCATTAAGCTAGATCCTTTGGTTTTCTTGTTATAAATGTTCGTAATCACGGAGAACATTATGAAATGCCCTGTACATTATGTATCTTATGTCTGAACCGTTAGGCTCAGTAAGTTGTGTTGTGTTCTTACGCGGTAATGAATATCACTTATTAGTACAAGGGAGGACCGCGGTAGCACAGTGGTTAAGGTGCTCTGCTACAAATCGGAAGGTCTCTGGTTCGATCCCAGCTGGTGTCAGTGGATTTTTTCATCCTACCGATCGCACTATGGCCCTGGGGTCGACTCACCCTCTAACATAAATGAGTACCAGGAGCATTTCCTGGGTGTAAAGGCGGCCGGTGCGTAAGGCTGACTACCTTACCATTATCCTGCGCCGTTGTCACGAAATCTGGGAACCTTAACTTCCTGGAACCCTCTGGGCCACTCGGGCCTGTGATGGGACTGATATACTTTTTTTTTGTTACAACACAACGGGATGGCTCGTATTAAACACTAAATTTGAAGTTAGCTGCATTTATACTGGTGTATTTTAAACTTTGGTCTCTCGTGGCTGTCATTAATATCTGTGGACTGGGTCTGATACTTCAGTAATATAACTTTGTATTCTAACTGTCTGAGGATGGAGCAAATGTGTAAGTAACTTTTTTCAGTACACTTGTGTGCATTTTGTTGATATTATTATTATTATATAACAGAAGACACTGTTACGCCTCTAACTCAAACTGGCCTGTTCCACTAGTTTTTAGCCATGGCTGCATCTTATGACGGGGTTAACATAACATTCACGCAGTAATTCACGGCTTATCTATGTATAATTTCCATAGATAACCGATCAGTTCATCTGTTCACATGTATTTTAGCCCTAACAGTTGTCGGCAAAGTACGACACTGCAATGCTGATCGAACTATAGTCACCTCTTTACGATGTTGACTGCTTCATACCGACAAGTGACGTCTGGCGGGACTTTTTTGAAGTCTGGAGAAAACTCATTATGATGTGTGGCGCAACATGTGGTTTTTTTTTTTTACCAGATGTTAAATGGGCGATGAATTCAAGGAAGATGAACTAACGATGAGTTTTCAAGACACTAATTCATGCCAGTACTGTGCTTCATCCCCCCCCCCCCCCCCCCCCCAACCCCTTTCCTCCAACAAACAAACCAAACCAC
>Ga0123352_10021974_pt1 | contig 10168 bp, 6 predicted proteins | sample TergutLab28metaG_FD_89700 | JGI IMG/M metagenome (GOLD analysis project Ga0123352, IMG submission 89700) | Labiotermes labralis P1 segment gut microbial communities from Petit-Saut dam, French Guiana - Lab288 P1 | ecosystem: Host-associated > Arthropoda: Insects > Digestive system > Gut ...
CTTCTCAACATCAAGTGATGCGCTGTTTCCTCGTCCAGACGCACTTTCTTTCCCACTCTTAAATTCATATACATCCTCACCGGCTGCTGCTGCTTTGCCCTCCATGCTGATACCAAAGTCAATCCTAGACACACATGAAAAGACAACAAAGTCAAGACAGATCAGTCAGTACAGACTTAAAAGAAATCACACAATAAAAAAAATCAGATCTGGGGTTATCACAGTGGTGAGAATCCAGACTGCAGTTTTCTGGCATATGATGCCATGCTGTCGGATAGTCACATTCCAGCTGTTTGGAGAAACCTGCTGTCATCTCAACCTAACCTGAAGATTGAGAAAACAGGTTCCTCTGAAATGCTGGTACTGGTCTACTACACTGCATGTTGTCACATCACAGAACATTGGGAACTACTGGTGCACTGAGTGGTCGCAGGAATAATGACAGAACTGGCTTGGCGAATCAGACACCAAAGCTGGTCTCTCACACAACACACAAAAAAAAATTGGAAAAATGTCTTCACAAACCGTTCCTACATATCATTTCAGTCTGTTACAACTGACACTGTTAACTGTGCATGTGTACACAGCACTGGAAACAACAGAAACCATAATGACTCACACCAATGATCCTTTAATCCAAAAGCAGAAACACTAATCACAAGAGAACAGAAGTGCCTTACAAAATAAAAGTTTGCATAATCCTCAGATAACACAGTAACATATAAGCTGCACCTCAGATGACATCCCATCAATTACACATCCTCCTCCTTCCAAGAACCTGTAAACTGTAACACTTGAAACAAGTCACTTCAGTGCATTTGGATACATCACAGCAACACAACATTGCAGCTTTGTTTGCAAGTGTACTGAATCAATATAAAATCTAATGAATAACCTGTCCAACAGCCGACATGGATCCCCTGGACACAGTTTAGTGGCACTTCATGTCATTACTAATGGAAATGTTATCTGATATCGTGTGAACTGAACCTATGCTGACACCAACCTCTAACTTTTCTGTCATCTCAAGAAAGCATTATGTGAAATATATATATGCTGGGCACTTTTTCCATGTCATCTGTACATCCTGTATTGGCCATGAAATATTGTACGACCTAAAATAAAGATAACACCAAATTCCAACCTTTCTATGATCCAAAAGAAACTCTGCATGAACTATGTATGAAGTGTGCATTTTTCAGCATAATTTCTACACTGTGTACTTACAATGAAATATTGTGTGAAATGAACAGTTGAGAACCTCAGATAGCATGGCTTGTATAGTGACTATACTAAGGGTTGGAAAATATGAGATTCAAACCCTGGCTGGGACAAAGATTTTTTTTTTCCAAAATATCCACACTGGTTCTGGACCCATCCAGGCTGCTATTCAATGGGTAATGGGAACTCCTTTTCCTGGAAGCACAGCAGCCAGGACATGAGGCTTACCACTCACTGTCAACTAGTGCCAAGGTTAAGAATAAATACAAATATACCTCCACTCCCCCTACATGCCTTCACGACATGGCCAGGGACGACTTTACATTTACTTTTACTGACTACAATGGACACCTTAATATTTCCTGAAGGAACCACCATGTGAATTACACAAGCAGTAGGTACTTTTCCACATCATGTGTACATTGTGTAACAGCAATGCAATACTGTGTGAACAAACTGCAACTGACTGGTATGAAGAAAACACTGTGTGTTCCAAGAACAAAACAGGCATATTTTTGCACCATTCACTGTGCACAGTTGAGTAACATGGCTGAGCTTGCTATCACTAGTCAGTCATATCATGATGTAAAATCAGCTACTACACTATTCTGGAGTAATGTGCAAGACTTAATCTGGAGATGTATTACTCTTCACAGCACACATCTGCTCTGCAATTGACAAGAGTTCACAGAGAACCGAGTCACTTTGCAGAACACTGTAACAGACAGTAGCGCAATTGAAAATAATGAAAAACAAGCACAATCTTGACTCAAATTATGGGTTAACAGCTAAAATGAAACTCTTGCCTGTTGTTATTAAATGATGCTACATCAGCAACTGCTACAAACTTCGCTGAACCTTTTTCATCCCTGGTTTTTATGTGATGCAAGCGCAGAGTTACCCGAGGACAGTCACACTTTTCACCTGCAATACAAAATCCTTATAAGTACAGTGTGCAGATCATTGATGAAAGAGCATAAAAATCACTGCACCGGATATTTAGGACACTCCAGTCATATAAAACCACAACATTCCAGAGACAAGTTGTTTCCTTCATAAGCTTGAAGGATGGGACTCTATACAGTGGGCCCAATGATAGAAACATCATTAGAAGCAGTATGTGAAGTGCAATGTATGAATCTTGACAAGTGCATCCTGCAATTCTGCTAGAATAATGGTGATGCATTAAACCCCCTTCCATTCCTTTAACACTATCTTCAGCTAGGAAAAGAAACATGTCATATGACAAGCCTGGGTCTGTTTGAAACCTCTCCTGAAAGTCACAACATGACACAATTCCCCTTCTGCTGCTACTCAGCAGGCAAGTACAAATTTAGCGACAATCAAATGCACGTTGAAATTGTTTTTCAAAATGCTCTGAACTGACCCAAAGTAATGCCCCATATGTCAGCAACTCACAGACGGCGATTCTTCTGTTTCTGAGGATAGTTTACTAAATCCACATTTTCATCTGTTCCTCTTGTCGTTGGACTTCCTGGGTGTTTCAGCAACTGCAAGGTCACGCCACTTCTGAACTTGGAAAACCACTCAAAAACTTTCATTCTTCTCAATGTTTGCTTGCCAGAAGCTACTTTCAACATTTCACAACTTTCTGCAGCATTGTACTTGCCAGTCTAAAGCAAAATTTGATGCACAAATGCTATTCTTTCAAGTCCACCATTATCTTGGTATGGAAAAATTGCAATGGTACAGTTGTATTTGACAAAATACTAAAAAATTACACATGCTAAAGCCTTATTCCACACAGGAAATGACTAAGCAGACTGCACTCTATCCAAAACTAGTAGCAGATGTTTGTGTCAGTAGCAGCAGCAGCAGCAGCAGCAGCGTCAGGTTGTGGTCAGTCCAGAAATTTTGATCACACCATGTACTTACCTCAGAGCTGGTCAGACTTTGGCAGAGGAGAGGAATAATGTTACGCTTATCATGAGCTTCACCGCTTTGGGGAGGAACATACCACAACAGACCACACCAGACTGATATCTAATCTAAAGCTTTTGTAGCAAGTAAATTCAATAACACTTTCTTCAGCTAGAAGCAGATACCAGACTTAAATGGCAACAACCCTATAGCATTAGCCATGGCCAGATGTGCCAAGTCCTGCTGCTATTGTCTGGAGTGTGACAGGTTATCCCATGCTAGTCAAGCAAGCATCCAAAGAGGAAACAAAGCCTGTTTTCAACACTGCACTATACTCCCATTATAATAACTATAATAATCATCATACTGATAAATATTTACTAAATTATAAATTTCCAGTGATAACAGAGTAGAATACTGACAAGTTTAGTGATTAACTCTTAAACATACATATTCAAATGATTTACCAGCATCAGTGAATTCACAGACCAAACATCAGTGCTGCTAACATCGGTATTATTACACATCACCAAAAAAGCTATCAGTTTTAAAACTGTATCAATCAATATCTTCATCAACTGAACAAACGGTTTGCATCAGAGAAACTTACATTAAATTCCAAGAAAACAAACTTCATGGAAATTGACACTAACAATCAAGGCACACATTACTTCAATTATAGGGTATTGTAATAATAATAAAACAATCAAACTTGGTCTGCAAACTCACAATATAATGTTGTTCACCCTGGCAGTGAATGCCTATTCCAACCAGTCTTTCACTGAAAGCAACACGGGAAATTTTCATACAAGATGGCTGTAAATATTAATGTTGTCCACCCCGAAGTGTTATAACATATAAATACGTGTCACTCAATAACACAACACATATATACAATAAAAATAGTATATTTTCAGAGCGACATGTTTCAACCTTTATTAGGTCATCTTCAGGCCCTCTGAGAAAACGGCTCCAAGAGCCCTACAGAAGTTCACACTCTAAAAACTAAACAGTAAAACCAAGTTTTTATACAATCTTTTATACACAGTTGGTTTTAATATACCACCATCTCAGATAATCTTAACCTTTTAAAGCCAAGACTGTCACACAGATTTCAATATGTACAAATTTATGTATTTTACATTCCTGTAACACAATCTGTAAGTATTTGGGATCAAACAATGCATTAAAATATAGATAGCTCTTGGATCTGTTTTCTCAGAGGGCCTGAAGATGACCTAAAAAAGGTTGAAACATGTTGCCCTGCCAATATACTATTTTTATTGTATATAAAATAAAAGTGTTGTGTTATTGACTGACATGTTGTATTTAGATGACTGTAAATACGTAAATGAAAGAAGTAATTCATATTTATACTGTATTATGCTGCATTATATTCATACAGCCCTACACAATGTAATTATTCTACCCCTTACGCGTAAATTTCTGTCTTAACATCCGGACAGCTGTACCATGCAGACTATGCAACAATATTTCAAAATTATATGAAAAAGAATGAAATCACTTTTTTTTTTGTAAAAGGCTGTATATAAATATCAATATTATGATAGTATGCTGTATTCAGAAACTGTGCAATTGAGTTGGTCGAACAAGTCCGCGTTGACATAAACACAGCACCAGGCTGGTCTTCATGATTGCTTGACTGGGGTAATTTCAGACAGCAGTTATGTTATTTAAATGACAGTCATACAGTCTGGTCTGCTTCAGTGTGTCGTCAGCCCTCACTGCTGTACTGAGAACAGACAGTTTCCTGACTGAGTTATACTTACAAATTAAGATAAAAATGCTGATAAAGCTGATGGTTTTATTTAAGCTTCATGTGATGCAGTGGCAACAGTGTACCAAGAATAACGAAAATTAAATCCTCCTGATAATGTTCGGCTTAGAACATCAGTATCATGTGCATCTTTTATTATTTTTGTACAATGAACCAAGAAATGCACAATTAATTGGCTTATTATATTGCTCCTACATGTTGTGACACTATTGTGTCATAACTTGTGGTCAGTACCTGCTAAGTTACATATGTCCATGCAAATTTAATAACTGTACAACAAGATGCGACAGTATTCAGTTTATTATATTTCTGTAGGCAGCTCTACATGTTCCGCATGTTGCCACCCATCATCAGGAGCTCGTACAACTTTAATTACAGCTTCTGCCACTGGTCAGCCAGGTCTAATACCATCTGCTCTCGTTATTGAGTTCCAACTCAACAACGAGAGCAGATAGTAGTAGACATGGCTGACCAGTGCCAGAAGCTGTAATTACAGTTGTACGAGCTCCTGAAGATGGGTGGCAACATGCGCAACATGTGAAGCTGCCTACAGAAATATAATAAACTGAATACTGTCGCATCTTGTTGGACAGTTATTAAATTTGATTCACAAGGCACGGATCCATGAATATATAAAAAATATATATATATATATATATCAATGCAGTCCTGGTGATACAATTTAAAATTTCAAATAAGTTTTTTTGCTGTCATTGTTCAAAACCATTAAAAATATTAAAATTGTCTTTGTTGGAATAAAATGGCTAAAATTGTTTTGTTGTTACAATTCTTAGGAAGTCCTGTATGTTGGCTGTATATACATTCCATTATTTATCACAGATTGTATACGGCCAACATACAGGACTTCCTAAGAATTGTAACTACAAAATAACTTTAGCCATTTCATTATAACTAAGACAGTTTTCATATTTTTAATGATTTTAAACATGGACAGCAAAAAACATATGTCAAATTTCAAACGGTAACACCAAGACTGCATTAACATACTTATGTAACTTAGCAGGTACTGATCACAAGCTCCCTGAAGATGACACAATAATGTCAAAACAAGTAGGAGCAGTATAATAAGCAGAAGTATAATAAATTGTCCATGAATTGTGCATTTGTTGGTTCATTGTACAAAAAAATATATCAAATGATATTCAGTCCATAGTTAAGAATATGAAATATCCAGACAGGCAGACATAACCTCTTTATTAGGTGTGCAATGGACAGTGCAAAAATCTCATCCATACGTTTTTGGTGAGGGAGGGAAACTTAAAAATATCATATTTAAAGAATCATACACTGTTTTAAATGTCACTGACGTGCGGTCAAAATTGGTACTGCTCTGATGTCACTTTTGTCACACTCTTATAACTGACATTAGCAGAACAATTACACTTACTTAAATGTTACAAAATTCCATTCAACTGGGTTACCTATTTTCTAATGTGCACATACAACTATTTCATATTTCTGATCATGCCATACCAAACTGTGTAACTCAGACTCATTTGATTCCTCATTCCAAGCATTTATAATTATGCCAATGTGAGTCAGATCTGTAATGGTAGAACACCCAGGCCAACACAGCCCAAATTAATTATGGTCTTCACTTAGTTGGGTAACAAAATACGTATCTCATACTCTGCCTACTGCTTCAATTTTCGAAAAAGCTAATAATCACTAACATTGCACATTTTTCAACATATTAGCTATTTCAAGAAGATGTTTAAAAAATAGTGTGAACGAATCTTTTCAGGTAAATAACTGCTCCTGCACATACATAAATTTCCATTGCACAGAGCCACTGCTCATCAAATGGCAGGCCGAATAAGAAATTGGTCACAATTTGATATTTAGATGCAGAGGGGATCTCAGTATCTAAAAACGAATCCACAATAAAAAAAAAATACACATCAAAAGGCATTCAGCACCATGCAGAACCTCTTATCACCATGTGCTACTAGTATTTCTGTAAGATTTCATTCTGATAATTTTGATACATTATCGTTACTCTGACACCAATTCAAAACACAAATATTTCTGCGGTTAGACAGGCCTACACCCTGATGGATGACGAAATACGCATATCCGACCTGGGTATACGGGAAAGAATAAGACCAAAACAAACAAAGCGGAAATGTCGAACATTTGCATTTCACCAACCGGGAGCAATGAATCAAGTTCCGTCACAGCCTTATTACAGTCTGCAATAACGTGGTCACATGAACTGCGTAATTATGACATTCACAATACACATAAACTGCGTAATTATGGCATTCACAATAAAAAAAATCTAAGGGTACCTCCGGTACCTATCGATTTAAGCTGTATGTAACCTAACATTGTTACCTGGTGAACTGACATTCCAATCTGGCCATTAACTAGGGCCAATACCACATAACATACGACATATCTACTCCATCAGAATACGTGAATTAATATTCACGAACCTCAGCGAAACTAATTAATAACACCTTCTCCTTTCTGCAAAATGGATTCGCCTGTACAAGCAACCATTACATTTTATTTAAAGCATGATCTACACAACTACGTTTCGACCATTAAATAAAACTAGTTACGCATACATCGCACGCACATCAAAACATACCCAAAACTTACAACATAACGTCGTCAATGATCCATACACGCTTCGTAACAGAGCTTGCAACTACTAACGATCACCTCCCTCCATTTTCCTACCTTTGTTCTGTGGTGGTATCCTTCGCATCTCACAGGGGGCACCACAAGCTATTGTAGCGGCAATTTGATTCCCTCTGCTGGCACAGAATTTTACCTTCTCCACCCAAATTTAATTTACAGTGAATTGCAAAAAAATAGGATACATGAGTCAAAATTATATTCAAGTGTCGGTATCAAAAGATACAGGATGATCAAGTCTTATGTAACGGTATCAGCGCTGTATGTCAAAGTCCTTTAGAAGAGTCAGAACGTGTACGTTCAGCGACCCAAGTCGAATATTGTCATTACCGGTGAAATTCAAGTTGTCTCATGCATCGTCTTCCGACACTGCAAGCACTGTCAGCTTTCTTTGCCAACGTAATTAGACAGTCAACCACATTAGTTGGTTACCACAGAATCAATTCTTCCTTTCGGATGTATGAACATGAATGCTTATTCCGTCTCAGGTATTGTATTGTACACGAAAACATCTGTTCTTCACGTATGAAGAGTCACATTTCCCTCCTCGTCGTCCCACTTTCGAACTGTCAGATCACAACGCCATCTTTTGGAACGTTTCGTCGAAAGACACATATTTTGTACGGTGAAGTGCCAGGACGACTTCTTTAGAAGCAGACCCGCTCTTTCCCGAGTCGTGAGATAATCTGCCGCCATTTTGCCTACTCGCGTTAAAAGTCGAATTTTGTCTCCGCCTTCGGATATCCTCCACCAACCCTCGACTCGCCACGCCTATCGATTAAAGTAGGCTACTACGCACTCTCCAACATATCTTGCTGCGAGATCCGCGGCCCACACGGGGCTGATAAAAAAGCTTTATTATTTGCCCGTAATTTCCCTGGTTTGAGAGGGGGCTGACGATAAGAGCCGCTACTGAAAATCTGGACGGAAATGAAAAATGGACATCATGTACCAACCGTCATGTTAGTGTTTTGCACCAGTCTCGTAAGATAAGAATTACAGCAATAATTCTCAAACAGAAAAACAGTCCCTTTTCATCGAGTCTCATTAGGGGATGTACCGAAGCCCAGAAGCCACCCTCCCCTCCCCGGTGGGTGTGCCCATGATTTTCGTCGTGTATTAACAGAAGACGATAAGATGGGCTGGGCATTTCGCGCGCATGGGAAGTACACTTGCATGTAATATTTTGTTAGCCTAACCTGAGCTGAGACCACTTGAAAGACACAGGCGTAGATGGGAAAATAATATTGAAATGGATCTTGCAGAAAGAGAGGGGGTGTGGACCGGTTTCATCTAGCTCTGGATCCGGTAAGCCCTTCGATAGCATGATATGGAACTTGCGGTTTCCGTAAAATTATGGGAATCTTGACTAGCTTCTCAAAGAGGATTCTGCTCCGTCTACTAGTTAGTTATTAATTGGTTAGTTAACTAGTTCGTAAAACCGTTTCAACGTCATGTTGAAAGTCGTAAGAGAACGCAAGCGCCAGAAGCATTGCGCTCTGCCATATTTTTATCTCGTTATAATTGAGTCAGACTCCTCACTGTGTGAGACGTGCTGAGGCTGAAGAAAGTATTGAGCATTCAGCATTTCTAACAACATAGCTCAGTCAGATGGCAGCACTCCGACTGATTAAATTAACGCTGGGGTTCATGTAGGAATAAAGAATCAAACGACGAGTGAGGTAACACAGAAGCAAGAGGATGGTGTGCCAGCCGGAAATGCAACGGCCGCGTGGCTGATGGTTAACTAAATCACTTCAATTTATGTTTAAAAGCACGGGACCAGTTGTGGAAAAAAAAAAGCACGAACACACAAATGCACGATTACAATACAATTACACAAACAAACGAAACAGAGCAACAAACAAGATTAGGGAAAATTAAGTGCTGACTCAACACATGAACAGAATTTAATCAATTTACATTATATTCTTAGGTACGTACTGGTGACTTATTAAACAAATGGCACAAGCTTACTGCATTGACACACACAACGTACGATAAACGGAAGAAAAATGGGATGTATACGGAGTTACAACTAGTGCATGTGGGTTAAAGAAACATATGACAAGAATGTGAGATACGTGACTAAATATAATCAGGTAATGTATCATCTGAAACACAGATATATAAATTAATACATTTGTTGGAGCCTCTCAATTACCATCCTGTCTCTCGGACTTCGTACTGCGGTCCTTGAACGACCTTGGTTGTGTAAATACGTGTTTTAAATTGTGTGCGTCAGTACGGTTCGCTCTCTGAACTCAATTAAATGGAAAGCGTAGATAGAGCAGCCTTTATGAATTGTCTGCTATTTTTTGGCTGTCACTGGTTTTCTAGACAGCACCTCTGCCCTACGACAACGTACCAGTTTTGCCATCGCAGTATTCTTTCAATAATACTGTATAATACTATGCCACTAATTTCATGAGGATTTAAGTTCTGTGTATCTGTGTGCCATGTCTTGAAGTGCATGGTTCCCGACGTTTAGAAGGACCTAGTGGCTTCATCTTTGAGGATAATCTGTCCAACAATCCTCCAGGTCCTTGATTCGAAAAAAAAGAAAGGACTTTTCCAAAATACAAAAATCTAGAATTACCA
>Ga0123352_10021976_pt1 | contig 10167 bp, 11 predicted proteins | sample TergutLab28metaG_FD_89700 | JGI IMG/M metagenome (GOLD analysis project Ga0123352, IMG submission 89700) | Labiotermes labralis P1 segment gut microbial communities from Petit-Saut dam, French Guiana - Lab288 P1 | ecosystem: Host-associated > Arthropoda: Insects > Digestive system > Gut ...
GCCGATATCTCCGTAACCATTGAACTTTGGATATAGGTGTTTTGGGTTATATCGTTATAGTTTGACCTAAGGAACACTCTCCCGAAGTTAGGTCCTTTCCTCCTGGGACACCCTGTATATTGTAAGGTGACACAAAGCCAGACCAATATGTTGGAAGTATTTGAAAGCAAGGTGCTTGTGTGGTATGACCTTGTATATATTATTGGTTTAGTAAATCCTGCATGGTTGTTGTTATGGTGTCGTTTTACTTGCACCTAAGGTAAGCTTCCGTGAATAGGGTGCACCATCCCTTGAAGATGGGTCTAATAGGTTGTCCTGAAACGTCAGCAAGAAATTACCACTACTTGGTGCATAATAACCCACAACAGTGACGTTCTCCTGTAGTACACTGGCCGTCAGTATAGCCTTTATCTGGTCAGGCTGGTATTTAACTTTTATTGCATGGATTATGGAAAACGTATTACTGGAATAGAAAAAGATAAAATTATGAAATAAATGGCATTTTGTGGAAAATAAAAAGATGATGCAGCATGAATTAAAATGCAGTAACTGTCCTTACGTATAAAATAAACTTTAAGGGTGTTTCTTAAACGAGCAGTAACAGACCTTTGGGTTCCATGTAATGCGGGGAATTTCTTGACTGGCTGAAAACCGGTTAGCGTCTCAAGAAGGACTCTGCTCCACGCAGTTTCTTGTATGTGCATTCACATGCCAACGCAGGTCTTTTGAAGGTTAAGGATATTTTATTGATGTTGCATTTACTGAGGTGCCAGCAATTTAAAAGAAGCCAGTTAAGTCTAGTCGCTTGTGCTAAATTAGACAGGAAGACATTTCAAACCTTATTCTTCCACACTTCTTCCTTTAGAATGTCTTTGCTGAGATTCAGCACAAGTTTGAATTTCAGTACCATAAAATTTGGTTTCACCAGCACAAGGAATGTTTCTGGTTAGCTGAGACCGTCAATGTGAAAGGTGTACACAGTAAGGTGGCACAATGCCGACATGTTTCAGGAGCTCCAACAGGTCCGAAGCTTGATGAGGATGTAAGCCACTGGGTGTTTCATGGCCTTTATTACCCTCCACTCCTACGGTCTGCCACTGTTAAGAAGTTCATGGTTGGGTATGTAATTCTACAATTAAATGCCTGCATGGCATGTAGAGAGACACCTTTACCTTGTAATGGCTGTTAAGTTATCCCTTTACCATTAATTTTCCAGCATTCTCCAAGTCACTCACTGTCATACGCATTTTGTGAGGAATATAACACCTGCCTAGTACGGGTACTCCCCAACTTATGAACAGAATATGTTCTGAACACCTGGTTGTAAGTCAAATTGGTTGTTAAGTCAAAGATATGTGGGTGCAGCATACAGCCTCTGGCAGGTCGAGGGGGATACAAAGAAATAATCTTACTGTTGCAAAAGAATAAGAGCTTCTTCAGGAGGATATATAAATGTAGTTTGAAATTAAATTTTAATGATTTTTTGAAACTGAAAATGAATTGCAGTTTTCTTTAGGACACTCTGGTCATAACTTTGTATGGTCTTAAGTCTGAAAATGGCTGTAAAATGTGTGTGTCAAGTGAGCTGAATGTAGTATTCATAAATCCAGAAATCCTATATTAGGCTCTGCAGCACACACTGTAAGAGGACCCTCCATATCCCTCACGTGTCATTAGGGTTAGTATTGGCAACCTCAAATGATTCCATTCTTCTGGGAGAAGACACTGTGTGAAGGTCTTTTCAGACCTTTACAGCCTCAAAGATGAAGGCATTACCTTTTTTGGTATGATGGGGGAGCTGAATACCCAATGATACTGTGTCACATTCCAGAGCAATGGACTGCTCAACAAAAGAGCTGTGAAGATCTCAAAATTTGCAGTCTTAAACATGTCTCAATGAATGCAATATTAGTATTTTTAATTTGTATGTTTTTCAGATATGAAATGCTGGCTCAGAGTCAACGAGATTTAACCCAAGAACAAGCTGCAGAGAAACTAAGAAATTTACCACACATCCACTACAAGGAGACAAATAAATGAAGACTTTATACAAAGGGAAGATGCAACAGTTTATTCTTCTGTTACAGCTGGAAGTTAAACTAGTAAATTCTTCTGTTACAACAAATGAAAGGACCCCTATCAATCATTTATAATTTAGCATCTGGTAATGCATTTGAAAACCCATAAATAATTACTACTGTACTCATGTGCAGTAATCAAGTTATTTATGGCAGAACAGGAATGAAATATTAAGTGCTGAGTGACACAATGTAAAGTTAGTAATTACACACATACAAAAAGAAACACGTCTATGAACATATTTGCATTGGAATTTCATCATATTATGTACAAACATAAACAGGCTACATAACAAATAATGGAGATAAAACTCCATACATTCTTACTCTCACCACTAGATGGAGGTGAGTGGTCAGCTTCATGCCCTGGTCACTTTACCCCTTGGCAACATGCCCCCACTATACACTGAACAGGAAGCCGTATAAATATGTATTTTAATGAACATATAATGAATGTACTCCTACAGCCATATTCTATAAAAATTTTGAATCTTGTCTCTTTAAAGACAAACCAGAGGGCGTGAATATGTCAGAACTGTTTCATTACACATACATTTCGAGCTTGTTTCTTCTAAGAATGGAAGCCAGGATAGCATAGTCAGTGCAATGGCTAGGCTATGGGCTGTATGTTCAAGGAATCACAGTTCATTTCCAAATGTCAGTGAGGAATTTATCACTTCAAAGAGCTCAGACCAAATCTGGGGCCCACTCAGCCTTCAGTAGGTACTGGGGGTTCTTTTTCCAGAGGTAAAGCAGCCAGGGCATGTGGCTGACCTCTCCCCATCTAACGCTAAGGTTAAGAATGAATGAACCAATACCTCAGCTCCTCCATATACCTTCATGACATGCACAAGGACAAGTTTACCTACTTCTTACAGTTGCTTACCTTCGAACAGCCATCAGCCCAACACAAAACAGATGTTAGTAAACAGGAAAAGAAGGGTCTACATCCTTGGCCCAGCTGTGAAGACCACCAATAATATCCTTCACAGATACATCTAGACCATGTAACGATTCTCGGAGTGCCAGAACTCCCTTCTGAGAGTCATTGCCACGACGACATACAACAAACACTGCAAGATTGACATAAAAACTAAATTGCTAGGTTGCTTCAGAACCAATAAAATTAGCCACAATAGGACAGCAAAATCAATTTCTTTTCTTACATTTATAGGGTATATTTCATTATCTCCCAGAACATCATATTGGATATAGATATCCCATATAGGATATAGATATCCCATATATAAATATGCTTCTTGTTACAGTGCGTAATTTTACCTGTAATATTCTTTAATTTAGTGAATATTTATTGAGACAGTATAGTTTAGGGTACAGTTAATGGATTCTTTATATTATCTTACAATATGAATTTGAATTTGGTTAGCATAGATCAGTCAGTATGTGATTTTCAGCAGCATTTCTGTAACTCATACACATGAATGAATTACAATGGAGTTTCATTCATCAGTCTTCAAGTACTTTTAACTTTGACAGACGTTGGTTGTAATGATATCATGGCAACCAATCACACTTTAAGTTTTCAGGCACATTTTGCAGAATTTGCAAGAAGTGACTATTAGCTTCATCATGCCTGCCCGTCTGTACGTCCACGTGGAACGTTTCCCACTGGATGGAGTTTCATGAAATATGATATTTGAATATTTCTAACAAATCTGTCAAGAAAATTCAAGTTTAATTAAAATCTGACAAGAAAAACAGGTACTTTATATGAAGACCGATATATGCATTTTGATCATATCTCGCTCAGTTCTTAGAATGAGAAATGTTTCAGGCCAATTTGTAGAGGAAATCAAAACACACACCTTATGTTCATAACGTTTTTCTGAAAATTGTGCCTTCTATGAGATAATGTGGTAGAACCAGACAGGCCATACATGGCAATATAATACAACACATGCTCTTAACATGCTGGATAACTAAGGCTACAGACACACACTCAGAATATGTAATACTACTTTTCCACTGCAACAGTAGTTGCACAAATGTGCCTTATTGTTACACTATACATACCATACTGCCTGTGTCATGATCAATTAACACAGACTACAACCAGTTCCTGCACTCAGGTTATCTTAATCTCTAATCATTTCACAGGGAATGCTGCTCATTTCAACACTAGGGTTGTGTTCTTAGCCTTTACACAGCTCAGCCCATATGTTACGGGTGCCTGCAATATGTCATTCTTGCTGTGTTCATATTAGGGGTGTGACTAAAAGCCCACATCTCTTTAACTATATCAGTTCATTCATACCATCTGGGAACATGTTGAGGTCAACTGAATAATGCCTAATGAGAGAGGCTGTGCAGGCAGATGAAGAATACACTCTTTTAAAACTGAATGATCAACACATGAAAGATGATATAGCTATGAGACAATAATATCTGAACACCTGGAAAACAAAACCTTACATGGAAACTACCCAAACTCTCTACAGAAAAAACCTGTGGGCAAAGAGTCCTCCCTGTCTTGGTTTTCTGAAGGCTATATTTACCCTGAGATGGAAGGTTTTGCTGTTGCCATCCAAGACCAGGTGCTCAAAACCAGAAATTATGAAAAGCACTGTTAAGGAGCAAAAGTGATTGACAGATGCAACAAACGTGATAAAGTGGGCAAAACAAGTGAACACGTTATAGCTCAGTGCTCATCACTATCATAATCTACATATCTTGGGAGACACAAACAACTGGCAAAGATAATGCACCAACATATTGCCACAGAATATAAGCTACTTAATGGAAATACTCCACTGTACTGTAGATACAAGCCAGAATAGCTGGAATCAGCTGACACAATTTTGTATTGGGACATGGCTATCATAGGTGATAAAATGGTACATTTCAACAGACCTGATACAGTGCTTTTTGACAGATGGAATAAAGCAGCCCTTGTAATACATATAGCAGTTCCCTTGACTTATAGCCTTTCCAGAACTGAGGCAGGCATTAACAAATTATTAAAAGCTTTGCCCTGGAAATAAAAAATATCTGGAAGCTTAACAACATATCTATATATATCATAATGGAAGAAGCAGTGAACAAAAACTTCCTAAATGTCTAGAGTATAGAGGTTTAACCACAAACACCCTAAGAGTGTGGCAAAAAGCGGTACTATTACATATATATATCTATCATATAGGATGCAAATTCCTAGGACATGCCCCTTGACCTTAGGGGATAAGATGAATTTGCTTCTCCTGACTGACCCTAATGCCACCAACAATCTGGGAAAGGTGAAGGTTTCCCAGCAGATAGATGATGAAAAGTGTGATAAAGTCATCATCAACAACAACAACAACAATAATAATAATAATAATAATAAGAGCCATAGAGCTACAGAAGATCACACTAATGAGCATTGCACACATCATTTGTAAAGTGCTGAGGTAAATTGCTTTGATCTCTTGTTGAGATCTGGACTTATCAGCAGACTGCCACCTAACAATTAACAGGAAAGAATAAATTTATTACAATAATAATAATAATACATTAACACAGCTGGACTACAAACCCAGACATGATAGTGTTGCTAAAATACTGCATGACAAACGGGCTCTAAAGCACTGTCTACTACATGCAAGTACCCCCTACTATACATACAAACCATCAAAGGTCTTAGAGAATGATGCGGCGTGTTTATATTGGGGCAGCAATACTTAACTGATAAAACTGTCCCTCATAACTGCCCTGACATCACACTTTTCATGAAAAACCAATAAAATTGTTTACTTGATGTCAGTATATCAAATTCAGGTAATCTACAAGCTGCTTACACCGAAAAAATATGCAGAATTAAATACTGAAGTGAAACAACAGTGGAAACTAGCAGCGGTGTGCACCCACCTTGCCTGTCACTGTATTTGCAGCTGGAGTCATTCCTCACACACAACACGTTGTCCTCAAGTGACTAGACTTAACAGATTTGCTGTACTTGACCATACAGAGATCCATAGTCTTAAATACATGCAACATAGTTACAGAGTTCTTAGGTGGCAGTACATTGCAGCAGTGGGTGATACACGTACTTGCCTTCATCTTCGTTATTAAATGCGTGGGTAGTATGACTTTGCCATGGAAACAAGAGGTAATGAGACAAATGACACTAATAGAGTCAGAAAGTTTTTAGCAGTACAGTAAATAAGAAGCGGTGGTGGCGGTAGTAGTAGTAGCAGTAGCAGCAATAGAACCAGTATTATTATTATTATTATTATTATTATTAGCAGTATTATTATTATTATTATTAGTAGTAGTAGGAGTAGCAGTAGTAGTCGTGGTGGTGGTGGTGGTGGTGGTGGTGGTGGCGGCGGCAGCGGGGGCGGTGGTGGTGGTAGTTCCTTCAAACTTCCTGACTCAATAACATGCTTCCCACCTGCACTGCTGACCCATCATTGAAATAATTGAAGCTTACCTGGAAAGTCACTGCCACTAGAGCACTTTTCTGTAATCACAGCTTTTAACTGCTGTACAGCTTCTCCTGAAGTCAAGTCTTTCAATGGCAAATTCAATGATTCTGGTATGTGGCAAATTTCAAATTGCAAAGGCGATCTTACGTCAATCAGTACGTGTGGTTCACTGCGAATGCCTTGATACGTAGAGGCAGAAATCCTGTCTATGTCATCAAGAAGATGAATACCGGCAGGCTGAAACATTTAACAGTATAAATGCAGTGAGATTCCGTGACTCACTAACAAACTCTCCCATATAAGCTCACAATCACGAACTTAACTGCATGTATGTCATCCTGTAACAATTCTGTGTGTAAATGAGAGAGTTTATTCCAGTTTCCATACCATGAACCATTTATCACTTAGGGATCCATCTTCAGCTCACTGCAAAAACCTCAAAGTACGATATGGTGATAATGAAGAGCTCCAGAAATTGTTCAAATTGTTCAAACTGTTGTCCAATATGTTCATACATACACAATGCAGCATTAATATAGCTGTGTTTTCCTGGATAGTAGTATAAGCTCATGACAGCAATATTTTTGACATCCTGCATATTAATCAAAGTCGAGTTCATAACTTACTGCCACTACTATGACAGTGCATAGTCATACACAGGGGTGCACAAATTCAGGGCGCCTGGTCACCTGGGAGAATAAATCTGGTACAGTCGCACCTAAGATTTGTGGGTCCTTGGCATGGAATTTGCTTCATGTCACTCTTCTGGTGCCTAGAACTTTGAGGTAGCTCCTGGATATTTTTTTGGAAAATTTGTCCACCCCTGGTCATATGAGTATAAATTTCAAATGGTCACACATGCTTAGTCCCTGCAGGAGAAAATATCCATCTAACATATTCCAAGAAATTCAAGAAAAAAAAGCCAAATAAAACAATTACTTTATCACTGGCCTTTGAGCCACAGAACTGTTCATAGTCGATCAGGGCTGTGACAGAGGGCTCACTGCCACAGACGGCACAGGACGGGTTCCTGTCACGGACACGAACTTTACGGAAAGAGCAATCGGAACCATCAAACAGCAGCATGCTCTTCGACAGGACACCGTGATGGCCCAGCAGTATCTTCACTGTTTCAAGGGCCTGCAGAACGCCAATAACGCCTGGAACTAAAATATGACATGACAAAAATAAAAAGACTGTCTAAAGTGCTATGTCAGCTAACTACACAAGTTGATATTAAAACATATGCAAATCTGCAACATCACATTTTTGCAATTCTGTCACAGTGAAACAGAGATTATGAAAATGAAGTGCAGCAATACACATTCCAGTGATAAAAAGGTCTGTAACTTAGCACCTCAGCTATGGCATGACCTGCACAAGTCTTAAGCTGCACCAATGACAAAAGCCTGAATAAGTTTCTTTTTTCTTTCCTAAGCAACAGTGCCCAGTGGGCAAGGGCCTCCTCTGGATGAGTGATAAGCCTGTTACAGAGACCTCTACCTCACAACACAGAACACTCCACAGATAGACATCCATGCCCCTGGTGGAATCTGAATCCACAATCTCAGCAGGCATTCGGCCGCAGACCTACGCTTTAGACCATGTGGCCACCGGGGCCGGAGTGAATAAGTTTAGTGAACTGAAATGTCCATTATTGAACCCAACATAAAGCTGAATAAAACTGTAAGCATGTCAGACTGTAAAGGGGGCTGAGAGATATGTTTCAGATGAAGGTGCAACATTACACAACAAAATCTGGCAATACGTCAGGCTCTGTAAGGGCCTGCAATGAGGTCTTAGCTATTTCTGTGAAAATGAAAATATTACAATGACATAATTAACAGACACAATTACGGTATACTACAATTATACATGCTTGTCTCCCAGTAACTGGGACCATATTCTCTGACCATATGCAGTTGTGTATGAGGAGTAGAAATACCTTGTCTGTAAGTGTGTGTTTGTGAAAGACCATCTGGTGACATAAGAAACTCAGTCAAACACAACCACGTACTTAGTTCAAATCAGCATATATCTGGTTCAAGTCAACCATATATGCATCACTTAACAACGGTTCAAGTCAACCATATATGCATCACTTAACAACGGGGATACGTTCTGAGAAACGTGTCGTTAGGCGATTTCGTCTTTGTGCAAACATGTATAGATAGCGGATTCGGTGGTCTAGGGGTAGCGTGCTGCCTTTAAGTACCCAAGTCCGCGGGTTCAAACCCGGCCGAAGCCATCAGGATTTTTCAGGGCGTAAAAATCCTCAGCACACCTTCCTTCGGAAGGGAAATAAAGCCGTGGGTCCCATGTCGCAGATTTGCGGCATGTAAAAGATCCCTGAATTGACATGGAAGTCGCAATCTCAGGCAACATTACCGGTTAATTCTCACCCACATAATTCCACCTTTCGCTACTAGGATCTCTCGCGTTGTTGTGGACGTGGGGGTACCTGGCGGCGAACGTGGGAACATCCAAACAGGCATGGGGTGGAGGGGGGGGGTAGGGTGAGTACAATAAGCCTACTAGGCTGCAGTACATCTGTGGCATTAGCCACGGGCCCTACTGACGAAGAAGAAACATGTATAGATAGCATAGATAGTATAGTCTACTACACACCTAGGCTATATGGTGTAGCCTATTGCTCCTAGGCTACAAACCTGTGCAGCATGCTACTGTATTGAATAATACAGGCAATTGTAACACAATGGTATTATAGTATTATATTATAATCTTATGGGACCACCATCGTATACGCAGTCCGTCGACCAAAACGCTGTAATGTGGCACATACCTGTATGGTCATCACCAGGCTGGTCACAAGATATAAAATAAGTACACAGTCATTCTTCTGGCCAGCCTGATGATGACCATATATGGTTGAAATATGTAGCTGACTTGAACAAAATATATGCTGATTTAAACTAAATATGTTCATGGCTGTGTCTGACTGAATTTCTTATATAACTCTGATTATTTAAAAAACACAACAGGGATGAACTTCCTAAAAATGATCTGGTTGTGAATACTGTGGTGACCAGAGACTGCAGTACAATAGCACTCTATTTAATTACCCTTAAAAAAGGGCTACAATTATCAGAACTACAAACAACAGCAGAACGAGGCGAGTGCATTGGTGGGAATGTCTGTGATACAAGTGATGGCACCACCAAAACAGATGCCAGGTATGGAAGCATGGCTACACATTCCTGACATGCCAGTTTATTCTGTATAAAGATATATATAAAAAAACAAGTGTAATGGAAAAGTGTAGAAACAGAAGGCTGCCATGTTGTGTGTGCATGGCTTCACGAACATGCTCGGTTTCAGCACAGACAGGTTGGAGCAGGTCAGGTTCTCCTGGTTACTGTTAATGGGTTTCTTCTTGAAGCCTGCCTTAAGTTATTACAAGGTTTCAAGTTTTAATGGCAGTCATTCTAATTTACAGTTGTCTTTCGGGTTTCCACACTGTTTACTGATTGGATGTTCCAATAATGCGGTTGCAGAGAAACCCACTGCCTCCATTTGTGGGTGACAGCTGCAGAAACGGGGGGGGGGGGGGGGGGAGCAAAGAAAGAAGAGGGGTATGCCGCGGGGGGGGGTAGGAAAAAAGAAAAAAAAAAACACCTCATGAGCATCAACACAAAAAAAAATAA
>Ga0123352_10021978_pt1 | contig 10167 bp, 9 predicted proteins | sample TergutLab28metaG_FD_89700 | JGI IMG/M metagenome (GOLD analysis project Ga0123352, IMG submission 89700) | Labiotermes labralis P1 segment gut microbial communities from Petit-Saut dam, French Guiana - Lab288 P1 | ecosystem: Host-associated > Arthropoda: Insects > Digestive system > Gut ...
ATTAAACCGATTTCCGTCTTTGGTCCCGCTCTGGAGTTTGGCGTCATCACACCCCAAACCATGGAGTTAGACGCACCGATTCGGCTCCAAGGCAGAGAATGGCCGCGGAATGCCAGCGGTGTCTGGAGCCGTGCCAATGTGAATATGGTACACGCTCTGGCACAGTCCCTCAATACCGTACCCGTTCGTGTACTCGATGACCTGGGCGCCAGCGTTTCCTACGAGTTTATGACAGAGCGCTTACACATTAACCTCATGCCGGAAGACGCGGATCGTGCGCCCCTAGCCTTGGGGCAGATCACCCACGGACTTACCCTTAGAGAGATGACAGCGGCCTATTCCGCATTCGCAAACGGCGGGATATTCTCTATGCCTGTCACCTACTCCTTAGTCTTAGGCGCAAACGATGAGGTCATATTTGACCACACCACAGGGCAACAAACAGTCATTTACCGTGCGGAAATCGCAAATCAAATGACAGCCATGCTCCTAAACGCAGTAAACAGCGGAACAGGTACCGCCGCCCGGATTTCCGGCTTTGACGTAGCGGGAAAAACCGGCTCAACTGACAGATGGCGTGACCGTTGGTTTGCAGGTTATACCCCCCATTTAGCCGCAACCGTCTGGTCAGGATTTGACCAAAATGACGGCGGACTTCCGGGGCAAAATCCCTCTGCGGTGATCTTCAGCAGAGTCATGCGAGACGCACACGCGGCGGCAGAGCTTCCACCCGCGCGCTTCCAAAACTTGCCTTCCCTAGCTTCTCGAACAGAAGCGGTGGTAACAGTAGAAATCTGCTATGACTCCGGCCTTCTTGCCACAGAGGCCTGCCACCTCTATATCGGCGGCAGTCGAGCGATTCCCTTCGTCGGTGACTCGGCTGAGGCGCCGGAAGCCAGCTGTACGATACACGTGGCATATTTAGTCTGCGGTGTGACCGATATGCTCCCCAATGAAACCTGTGAAACCCATATCCGCGGCTTCCGCGGCGCACCGGGGATTTGCGGAATGGAACATCATCACCAGGGTGAGCCAGACCCGGATGAACCGGATCCGGGCGAGCCAGATCCGGGAGAACCGGATCCACCCATAGAGCCATCGCCGCCACCAACCCCACCGCCCCCGGATCCAACCCCATCACCAGACCCAGACCCGGATCCATCGCCGGATCCGGAACCAGACCCGCCTATTGACGCCGCGCTCTTGCAGTCAGCGTCCCTACCTCCGTCGGAGAAATCTACGGAACCTGAGGAACGGGCTGAGGAAGAAACCCAGACGGACACAAATGGAAGTCGTCCATGGACGGGGATTGTACGGCGCGTATTAGCAAATGTTTTAGGCCGAACGGCATAAAAAACATGAAATCCTGTCTGCCTCTTTACATGCGGACAGGATTTCGATATAATGTAAAGGTTGAATGCACCAGATGAGATTATTTCGATAAAAGGATGGACGATCAATGAGCAGATCTAGAGACAAACAGCGCAGAAAAGAGCGCGGTGACGGCTTTGACCTAAAAAACGACAAGGATTTTGAGCAAGCAGAAGCAAGACGCAAGCAGACGCGGACAGCGGTGATTGTGCTGATTGCGCTTGCAATTGTCGCTGTAGTTGTGTTGGTACTAAACTCCAACTTCTTCTACCGCAACATGACAGCCGTTCGCGTGGATGGCCAAAACTTTAGCATTGTTGACATGAACTTCTACTCAGCTCACCGCGGCGGTGACTTTGACCTGGCAGTAGAAGCGGCGCAAAGAAGCACGATTTTGCATCAGCGCGCCACAGCGGCCGGACTCACCCTCACAGCGGAACAACAAGAAGAGGTAGACGAGATCATTCGCTTCTTTAGAGAAGACTATGGTGAACAGATGTTCCCGACTTCCAGTGGATTCATCATCGCAAACTATGGTCGTAGTATGAACCTGCGCACCTTGAGAACCCTCTTTGAGTTTGACGCGCTGGGCAGAGCTTATGAAGAACACTTCATCCAAAGCCTCATTGACGGATATAGCGAAAGTGAGCTGGAAGCGTTCTACATGGAAAACCGCGACAGCTATGACCGCGTCCATTTCCGTCTCCATGAAATCTCCATGATCCCACCGGGCGCGGAGTTTGATGAAGAGGAAGAAATAGAATTAGATCCAACTGAAGCCCTCGCCACAGCAAGAGCGATAGTGGAAGCGACAGAGGAAGACGGAGAAGAAGGCTTCCTTAGCGCACTGCAAGAGGAGACAGGGATCCCGGTAGACAGCCTGGAATCATGGACATTCCGCAATGAAGTGCGTATGATACTAGAGTTCCAAACCTATGGCGACTGGCTCTTAAACGATAGCCGTCAGGCAGGCGATGTAGCCTATTTCCAAGGCGAAGAAGTCGTCTATGTTGTCTACTTCCTTGATGTAGACGAGAACCGTTACCACACAAGCAATGTCCGCCACATCCTCGTCTCTCCGGAAGATGTTGATCATCTGGACGAAAATGAAGAATTCCGCGATCCGGCCGAGATTGCAATGGACGAAGCGGCGGCCTTAGCTGTAGCGCGTCTCCAAGCAGATGAGCTCCTCAGTCGTTGGCAAGCTGGTGGGGCCACAGAAGAGAGCTTCATTGAGCTTGTCCGCGAATACTCCGCAGACTACCGTGGAGAGGACGATCCCGGTCTCTATGATGAGATTGATCACAATACGCCTTTTGTAGAAGAATTCCTGGATTGGGCAATGGATCCCACTCGCCGTCCTGGTGATGTAGAGATTGTTGAAACACAGTTTGGTTTCCACATCATGTACTTCGTCAGCCATTCAGAGATGGATCTCCGCCACACACTAGCCGCAAACGACATGTCCAGAGAAGCCTTTACCACATGGCTGGAAGAAGCCACAGCCGCAAGTAGCTGGGAACGCACATTCTTCGCTAGACTGGTTGGTTAGTTCGGAATTATAAGTTAAAGAAAATAGGCCGTCTCTCAATTTGAGAGACGGCCTATTCCTTTAATGACATTCATCACACTTACAAGCGCACCCAACGATGGGCTCCGGATCAATTCCCTGCCTCCGATAGTAATCGGAGATCGCAGAACGGATTCCCTCTTCCGCAAGTACACTGCAATGTACCTTCTCCCGTGGGAGTCCGTCCAGAGCCTCTGTAACGGCCTTGTTCGAGAGTTGAAGGGCTTCTGCGATTGTCTTACCCTTTACCATCTCCGTAGAAATCGAACTTGTTGCAATGGCGGCGCCGCAACCGTAAGTCTTGAAGCTAACATCTTCAATCACATCGTTCTCGATCCGCATGTAAATCCGCATAATATCCCCGCACTTGGCGTTACCAACTTCGCCGATGGCGTTTGCGTTTTCGAGTTCCCCCACATTGCGCGGGCTTGCGAAATGATCCATTACCTTTTCTGAGTACATTCGTCTTCTCTCCTTTTCTCTTTAGAGGGCAATCATGCGGTCAAGGCTAGACTTTGCCGCCTCAATTTCCGCTTGTGTCATCTCAATTTCATAGATACCGGTAGCCAGGGAATTATAGAGGTCTTGCAGGCTTGTTTTCTTCATATTCGGACAGACAAAACTTGCCGTAACGGAGAAAATCCGCTTTTCCGGCATCTCTCGTTGTAAAAGTTCCAGCACACCGATCTCCGTACCGATGATGATCTCCATAGCATCCGTCTCCCGCGCAAAGGCGATGATCTGAGAGGTGCTACCAATGAAATCAGCTAAATTCAAAACTTCTTCCTGACACTCTGGATGTGCGGCAAACACAGCGTTTGGATACCGTTCTTTCGCTACTCGCGCTTGTTCCGCTGTTACACGATCATGGATGGGACAAAAGCCGGGATGGAAGAAAAATCGCTTCTCCGGCACCTGTTCCGCCACATAACGCCCTAGGTTTCGATCTGGGACAAAGATGATTTCTTCTGTATCAAGCGCCTGCGCAATCCGCACAGCGGAGGAAGAGGTGCAACATACATTAGATACAGCTTTCACAGCGGCAGAAGAGTTCACGTAGCACATCACCTGTGCCTTTGGATGCTTTTCTCTGAGGGCAAGTACGTCTTCCGCTGTAACCATATCCGCCATAGGACAGCCCGCATCAGGCGCCGGGAGGAGGATGGTTTTTTCCGGACTTAAAATCTTCGCACTCTCCGCCATGAAATGGACACCGCAGACTATAATTGTGCGCTGTTCCGCCTCTTTGGCACGCCGCGCCATCTCGAAGGAATCACCCACAACATCAGCCACATCTTGGATATCCAGAGTCTGATAATAGTGGGCTAAGACCAAAGTGTCCGTTGCCCCTTTCAGGCGGATAATCTCTTTCTGGAGCTCGTTTAATTCTCCCATGATACCTAACCCTCCCACAAAGGCGACATAGCCCGGAGTTTTTCTACAATGGGGGGAACCTGTTCTAGGATATAGTCCACATCGGCCTCTGTTGACTCCTCGCCGAAACTGAAGCGTACAGAACCGTGTGCTGTCTCATGGGGAAGCCCGATGGCAAGAAGTACATGAGATGGATCAAGGGCACCGGAAGAACAAGCGGAGCCAGAAGAACAAGCGATACCGGCCGCATCTAACATGAGAATCAGCGCCTCACCCTCAATACAAGCAAAGGTAAAGCTTGCAATACCCGGTAGCCGCTCTGTGGGATGCCCGGTTAAATGCACAGCAGGCAGACTGGTGAGTCCCGCGATAAGCTTGTCCCGCAGGGCGGAAACCCGTGTCATGCTCTCATCCAAATGACTCATACAATCTTCCAAAGCCTTCGCCATGCCGATGATCCCGGCAACATTCTCCGTCCCCGCACGGCGGCCGCGCTCTTGCCCGCCGCCGGTGATGAAAGAGGGGAGACGAATGCCTTTTCTCACATATAAAGCGCCCACACCTTTTGAGCCATGAAATTTGTGGGCAGATAAACTGAGCAGATCAATCTGCATTGCCTCTACATCCACCGGTACATGTCCGACTGCTTGGACAGCATCTGTGTGGAAGAGTACCCCGTGGGCTCTGGCGATTGCCCCGATTTCAGAAACCGGCTCCATGGTGCCGATCTCGTTATTGGCGAACATAATGGTAATAAGAATGGTGTCTTCTCTGATCGCCTGTGTGAGATCATCCAGAGAGATGCGCCCATATTCATCCACAGGCAGATAAGTTACCTCATACCCTTGTTTCTCCAGGTCTTCTAAGGTGTGGGAGTTCGCATGATGTTCAATCGCAGAGGAGATCACATGTTGTCCTTTTTCTCTGAGAGAGGCGCAAACGCCCCGTAATGCCCAGTTATTTGCCTCCGTACCGCTACCCGTGAAGACGATTTCTTCCGGTTTTGCGTTCAGAGCCGTTGCAATCTGATCCCGCGCACCGTCTAAGGCGCGGCGAGAAGCTCGTCCGAGCTTGTATACACTAGAGGGATTGCCATACCCCTCAGTCAGCCATGGGAGCATGGCATCGAGTGCAGATTTGGATAATTTTGTCGTGGCGGCATTGTCCGCATAGACAAATTGAGACATAAGAATGCCCTCCGATCCTTGAGGTTTTTTGTATTTTACAGGCTATGCAAAAGGCCTAGCATAGCTAGCATTTCCCAAGCTTTACTTTATACTAATAGATTTTATTTGTCAAGGGTCTGACAATGCTTGGACTTGATATTCTGTACGTTTTATGGTATTCTTAAGAATGAAATTTCAAGGAGGGTGGCGCAATGCGAAAAGCCAAGATTAGTCACAACGTCATTTTGCGTCTGCCCCGCTATTTGCGCTATCTGGAAGACTTGCAAAGCAAGGGTCTCGTGCGCATCTCATCGGGGGAGCTGGGACGGTTGATGGGCATCACGGCCTCTCAAATCAGACAAGATTTGTCCTGTTTCGGCGAATTCGGTCAGCAAGGTTATGGATATAATGTAGAGATGCTAAAAAAAGAAGTCTCTGAAATCCTCGGCACAAACAGGGAACGAAGCGCAGTCGTCATCGGCGCCGGTAACCTAGGCCGCGCCATCATTGGTAAGTTTCCCTTTACAGACTATGGGTTCCGACTGACCGCGGCCTTTGACCTAGCGAAACACGTTGTCGGGCAAGAGATCTTTGGCCTACAGGTTCACCATGTAGACGCTTTGGAGGAACAGCTCAAAGAAACGCCTCCTGATATTGCAGTGCTCACCATGTCGCCAAACAGCGCAAGCTCTATCGCAGAACGGCTAGTTAATCTAGGGGTGCGTGGTATTTGGAACTTTACAAACATTGACATTCACATAGAGAAACCAGGCGTGATCGTGGAGAATTTACACTTCTCCGACAGTCTACTCACCCTGAGTTATTACATGACCCGAGGCACAAACGATACAAAAGACGAGTAAACCGTATTCGCCATGCTCTCAAAGGGGAGCATGGCAGTCTCATTTCAGAGGCACGACTGATAGGAGGACCTTTCATGACAAGACAAAGGAAATTAGGCGCGCTTACCCTGGCCTTACTGTTACTGCTAACAGCACTCCCGGCTTTTGCCCTATCAGGTGACACACTGTCCCTGGGAACAGAGCCAATCAACAGCCTAAACGGCGGGATGCTACTACAAGAGGGCGATACCCTCTACTGGGCAGATCCCCGCGGCGTATGGGCAGGGGATACACAGCTTACGAACGAAGCTGGTCAGAACCTAAACCGTATGGGTAGCGGTCTCTACTATACCTTAGCGGGTGCCCAGACGGAGATCCGCCGCCATGACTTACAAACAGGCCGTACAGAGACTGTCCTCACCTGGGACGCACCCATTAGTCAGCTTTATATCACAGGCGATGGCAGGGCGCTGATTCTCTCAGAGGGAAATGTCTTCCGTGTGACGCTTAGAGATGGTAGTTATACGAGAGATGACACCAATTTCCATGTCACAGGCTTCATCCCAACTCAAAACGGCACAGTCTATGCCAGCGGCACCTTAGGCGACTTCACCCTTTACGCCAATGACCGCCGCATCGAATCCGGCGTGACTCGTTTCTTCACAGAAGGCGTGAACCTCATCATCCGCCGTGGTGTGGCAGATTTTGAAGTGCCCCTTGCATCTTTGTTTACAGAGGGTGCCATCACAATCAGACCTTATACCGCAAGCAGTACCATCATCCTGGGCGCACAAACGCCCCACACCGGCTGTGAGGTCTGTGAAGGCTTTGAAGAGATGATCCTCATGCAAGAAGCGGAGATGCCGGTCTATCTCTTGGCACAGATTGAGACACAGTCTCTGCCTCTTACCCAGTCTCAGCGCAATGCGGTATTGCGCGCCCGCCAAATGAGTGAAATCCGCTGGACACCCCTGCAGGATATCATCGGCTGGCGCGGCAACCACACCTATCAGGCAGGGAATACGTATAGCGGGATCCCCTATGGACAGCCGGTAAACGCTGGACGTTATGTACCTTGGCAAGCTTCCTTAGAGCACTTTGCAAACGCAGTGCAGAATATCAATAGCAATCTGTATACAAGCTTCTCCTACTTCGGTAGTCACGCAACCCGTGCACCTTTTTATGCTACAGACTGTTCCGGTTTCGTATCTTGGGCGCTGGCTCACCCGGTGCGGACACATACAGGGACATTCCCCAACCACGCACATCGGATCACACAGGATATAAACGCAGTCCAAGTTGGCGATGTGTTCAACGCCGCATCCCACAATCTCATAGTCACAGCAGTTGAGTTTGACGCGGCAGGGAATCTGGTAGCAGTTGAGACGATGGAGCAAACCATCCCCCTTCCAAGACACAGACGCTATGGCGTCGGCGGAGATTCGGGGGGCATTCAAAATCTGGTTAGTCGGACGTTTGGCAGTGGATTTGCCCTCTATCGCAGTAACACCATCGGCAACATCCCCTTCACCCCATCCCCGGTGGTTGACGTGGAAGAGGGACACAACTATACTGTCACAGCAACAGCAGGTCCCGGCGGCGTGATTAGCCCCGCAGGCATGATCTCTGTGCCAGCCGGCGGGAGTCAGACCTTTGTGTTTAGTCCCCATAACGGATTTGCCATCAGCCGTGTACTGGTAGATGGTGTGAATATCGGCACACCATCTAGTTTCACAAAATCAAACGTTTCAGCAAGCAGTACCCTCCGGGTGGAGTTTACGCTCACAAGTAGTCCCTTCGTAGATGTTCGTTCCAGTGACTGGTTCTATGATTCTGTCCTGCACGTCTTCCGTGAGGGACTCATGAACGGCATTACCCCAACAGAGTTTGCACCCATGGCGAACACCACTCGAGGGATGTTCGTTGCCAGCCTTGGCCGCATGGCGGGAATCGAACCGGGAGACTGGAGCCATAGCGGCCTTGTGACAGGAAGTTTAGTCAATGCCCGCACAGGCCCCAGCACAGGCCACGCAGTTGTTACCCAGCTGGCTCAAGGAACAAGAGTATCTATCATCGGCAGTGATGGCGATTGGTACCGCATCCGCCTAAATGGGCAAAATGCCTATCTAAACCGCCAGTTCGTATCCTCTCAGCGGGGTACCTTCTCAGATGTAGCCCCCGGCGCCTTTTATGCCCCCTATGTAGAGTGGGCAAACTTCCGGGGTATTGTAACCGGCTATGACGGACAATTCAATCCCCGGGGCACCCTAAACCGGCAAGAGATGGCAACAATGCTACACCGCTATGTAAACGCCATGGGCATACATCTGCCCGGGCAACACCGCCCGGCCTTCCAAGATCAGCATCTGATCGCGAACTGGGCGAGACCCGCTGTCACCGCACTGCAACAGGCAGGGATCATAAGCGGCACAGGAGAAGGCTTCTTTCATCCAACAGATCTAAGCAACCGCGCCAGTGTTGCAACATTGATTGCAAACTTCCATCGGCAACACGGCTAAGCATAAAACAAAGAAATGGGGGACTAGCACATGGATCATCAAACGAATCAAACCCAAGGTCAAACAACAGAGCAACCATATCAGCAACAACAAGCTCCGTATGGAGGTCAATATCAACAACCGCCCTATGGGGGACAGCCTCCCCATGGCGGACAATATCAGCAACCCTATGGCGGGCATCCCTATCCACAATATCCGCCGGTAAAGCCAAGACAACCGGCACACGGATTTGCGGTGGCGTCTTTGGTACTTGGTATTGTTGCAATGACTCTGCCGCTCCCGGTGATAGATATTATCATCGGTGTACTCGGTCTCATATTCGCAGTTATCGCAAAAAAGAGAGGCCATCAAGGCGGCATGAGCACAGCGGGCCTGGTCTTATCTATCCTGGGTACCATTTTTTCGGTCTGGTCTACGATCTCAGCCTTTGCAGGATTATTCTGGTTCAGCGCCTTCAACTTCCACCGTTTTATGTAGAAAAAACACAAAAACGACGTTCTAGCATAAAGCTGGAACGTCGTTTTCTCTTTCGACTTCTGCCATGTTATATACTGAATGCTTATACTGGGGAGTGACGGGTGCACCTGTAGGGGCGACCGTCTCGGTCGCCCGCGCCCTTACCTCAAATGACACACACGGGCGATCGGGACGATCGCCCCTACAAGCCCACTCCACAATTATAAATTTTGTTCGCTACTGATTATCAAATCGCATGCATGGCAGTTTGCTTATTAGTCGATTACGGCTATGTGCCAGTTTATTCCAAAACGGTCTTCTACGTCACCACACAAGGCAGACCAAAATTGTGGTGCAAGGGCTTCAATTACCTGCCCACCATCTGAAAGTTTGTTGAAAACTGTAGTTGCTTCTTCGACAGAATCGAGAAAAAGTGTAAGCGTGAAGTATTCGCCTGTTATTCTCTCTTTTGCTCCATCCAGCATTGCAATCTGTGTGCCGTGTATTATTACATCCGAATTTAACACATGGGTTGGGGATGTAAAGCCGTCCATAGAAAAATCTTGCGGGGCATCACGCAAATAGTTGATTGTTTTTACCTCAGCGTCTACGGCCTCTTTATAAAAAGAAATGGCCTCATCACAGTTACCTTGAAAACAAATTGTTGGTACAAGCATCTAATTCATTCCTCCATTTTTGTCTAATCATAACACATTAAACACGATAACAGTGTGTCCACTTATATGGGAACATGTAAAATTATTTTCAGAATCAACCATTTCAACATTGCTACTTTTCTTACTTGGTCTACCTGCTTTCTTAGGCGGTGGAGCGTCGCTTTCGGACGTATAACCCGTCTTGAAAACAAA
>Ga0123352_10021979_pt1 | contig 10167 bp, 6 predicted proteins | sample TergutLab28metaG_FD_89700 | JGI IMG/M metagenome (GOLD analysis project Ga0123352, IMG submission 89700) | Labiotermes labralis P1 segment gut microbial communities from Petit-Saut dam, French Guiana - Lab288 P1 | ecosystem: Host-associated > Arthropoda: Insects > Digestive system > Gut ...
CTGAGTTGGGTGGGACATGTTGAAAGAATGCCTGATGAAAGAGTAGTTAAAAGCATTTATAAATGGAAACCACACGCAACAAGACCGAAAGGAAGACCAAGATTAAGATGGGATGATGACGTGTGAGATGATTTGAGGAAGATGGGAGTAAATAATTGGAAAAAGAAGGCACAGGAAAGGAAACCATGGAGAGGAATAATTGAGAAAGCCAAAACTCACAAAGAGTTGTAGAGCTGAGGAAGAAGAAACTTCGTCAAGTCCGTCTGTCCGTCCGTCCACATGGAACAGCTTGGCTCCCATCGAGAAAGTTCATGTTTCAATAAAATCTGACGAAAATAACGAGTACTATATAAATTTTAATCATGTCCCACTTAGTTACTCTTAGAATGAGAAATGTTTCAGACAAAGTTGTAGGGAAAGCCAAAACACACATCCTCCCCCCCCCCAACCCCCGAAAATCGTGCCGTTTATGCGATAATTTTTTTTACCTCCCAGTATCATTGAAATCTGTCCGACGACATTCAGCAATCGTGTTGGGTTGTTACCCGGTGGCAGTGCTTATTTTACATGTAAACAAAGCATGAAATTGATTACTACTAGATTTAAGTCGGGAGGGCTACATGAGAAGCATGTAGTGGCAACTTGGAATGTTGGGAAACATCTCAGCATTTGCTTATAGACACAAGGAAACCGAGAAAAACCTGTGTCGAGGTGGCCGGTCGCTGGACCTTAATCTTTAGGCAACACAGGACAGACGTACCGCTACTCCCCATAGTATGCATTTTATTTATTTAGTCAACAAATATATTATTTAATTATTTTTTAGACTTTCACCATCTTCGTTTATTCATCCACAAAATATCGTGTATTTTCTAATTTTACCCTTCTTGGTTCATAAAATATTTACGTTGTACATAAATGGTGTGCTAAACTGTAAATGTCCAGCTCCAGGGCCGAAGGGTTAATGGCATGTAGGAAATACATCCAGTGATACACCTATTTAAGATCAATCACATTGATTGGGTGTGGTTCCTCATTCATGGGATTTCTAGATCACACACAACGACCCACCACAGTCGGTAGGACTCCTCTGCACGAGTGGCCAACTCGTCGCAGAGACCTCTACCTGACAACAGCACACGACACTCACAAAAGACAGACATCCATGCCCCCGGTGGGATTCGAACCCACAATCCCAGCAGGCGAGCGGCCGTAGACCTACACCTTAGACCGCTCGGCTACTGGGACCGGCATGAGATAATGTGGGAAAAAATATTGTAGAGCTAACCGTGCCACATACGACAATATGGCGCATGAGCCTTGCATGCCGGATACCCAGGTCTACAAACACACACTCCGGATATTCAATACTTATAGCTTTTCCACTGCAACTATAGTTGCACGAACGCCTTTCACTGTTACGTTGTACGTACGTTACCTGTCTTGTTTCACCATGGACTTAACCATTGCATACAAGCGATATAACGTAACTATTTCCCGCCAATGCGCCATGCCTCTGCGCATGTGTCGATACTCGGGTAGTGAATTCGGACTACTATGTTGTGAAGTGGGTGAGCAAAGCGTCTCGACGCGCAGCGTCTAGGTTAAATTACGACTCGGGTGGAGGGGATGCTATGGTGGTATACTGAAGAGGTACAGGGAGAGGCGGCAGTGTTAGGAGGGTCATGAGCGGAGAAGGACGAGCATACACAAGTGTTTGGTTATACGAGACATGTATCAGCATGACCCTCATAAATATGGTAAGTCACACTTGTGTTGTGTTGCACGTGGAAGATGCTTTGTCTCACTCAGATTGTGATAAGTTTTAGTTCATTCATGGTTCCGTGTACTGTCGTAGATATCAAATTCCTAAGTGTCAATCGATGGCAAAAGCTGGGCAGGATAGGATGTGTGCATGACTGCATTGGCAGTTTAGTGTAGGAAAGTGAAGTTGGTTGGTGGTTTATTTAATGTTTGTACGTATAGCTTTCGCCTTTTTGGTTAAGATGCCTATGTTTGTGGTTCATTTGTGGGTTCCTAGGGCTCATGTTGAGGCCCCTGTCTCTGGTTCTATAATTTCGGCTGGTGTTTTGTTGAAAGTGGGTGGTTGTGGTCTTCTTCGTGTGTTTCCTGAATTGTTTAAATTTGGTTTTAGGTTTGGCGTTGTTTGAATTGCTTTAAGTTTGGCTGGCGGTGCGATGTAGTTGTGTTGACGAGTCCACACTAAACTGACAGAACAGAAACAAGCGAGAAACTTAGTGTTTTTGCGACAGATCTGCAATAACTCTGCAACATTTATGAATAATTTCTTGAACTTGTTTATGTTTTCTGCAACTCTACTGGCTCCCGTCGCCGGTCGGTAAACGGTTGCTGTTTTGTTGCAAGTTTAGCTGCCTGCAGGCTGGTCTCAGGGCAGCGAGGACCTTTCGCAGTTTGTTTAGTAACATCGATTTAATAGCTCGTAAGTGAAGTGCAGAAGAGACGTGGAAATTAATATGTTTCGTGTACTCAGTGCCGGCCTCACCCATACAACATATTTTGTTTTTTTTTCCTTTTATAGTTTTGATGCAAGGAATATAAAGCCAGCAGCAGCCACGCAAATGCCTTCTTCTTCTTCATTTTCCTCAAGTGCCACATCATACATTGTCTTAAGCGCACCTGTCCGCTGCATGCGGTCAGGTAACAACATTGAAATGTCTAGAAAAAGTTGTGTATTTTGTCGGATGTGTGTGTGTGGACAGTTGTTTCACTTTTGTTTCTGTCAGTTTACTATTGACCCGGCCTGAGAAGCTACGGTTTATTGTGCTACAGTTTTATTTCTGGTATTAATTCAGATCGTCACAGAAACTAAAATGGAATATTCACAATTTCAAAACGCGCCCTTAGCGGTTCTGTGGGCTTCATTCGCCCTAACTTTCACTTACTACAGATGCAAATAAACTCTTAGTTCGGAACTGCACAACTGCAACACACAGAAATGAGTTTTCACTGTATTTTTTTAATAATATTAACTGTCTGTAAATGTGAATCGCAACTAAGTATCTTGTTTTATATTTGTAGTTCTGTGCATCTTAATTCTAGGTTGAAGAAACCAAAAAAGATGCAACAGTATGCAGATATTTATTTACTGCTGAATTACTCTACATGTTTCGGGCGTCCATAACACCCATCATCAGGAGTACATAAAACTGTAGTTGCAGCCTCTGATACAGATCATATTATCTGGGAAGCAACCTTCCTCAAACGTGACCTTACTTTGTCACTTTTGAAGAAGTTTGCTTCCCAGATAGTATGATCTGTACCAGAGGCTGCAACTACAGTTTTATGTACTCCTGATGATGGGTGTGATGGACGCCCGAAACATGTAGAGTCATTTAGCAGTAAATAAATATCTGCATACATTTGCATCTTGTTTGATTTCTTCGAACTAAGTATCTTGTGTTTTATGTCGTTGGTATTCCTGCTCGGCGCCTAGTACAAGAAATCTGTCCGGCCATCTTTTTGCATGAAAGAAGTCGGCTATGCCTGTATCGGAACATATTTTCATGACTATTGATGTTGTAGAATTGAATTAAGGTTTGTCTACTGATTCAAGTTTAATTACTTCGGACAGCCGGCCAGTAATAACGGACACTTAACACGCGTTTCTGTACACATTCGAAGTGAACTGACATGTTACTCGTTACCAAAGTGAAACGTGTTTGGGACAAAAATGGTGTACGCAACAGAGACAAGTATTTTATGTTTTATGTTTTAACATGTTTTCAAGAACTTCTACTGTTTTTGACATACTTAACCATTTAAAGCCTAGTGGTTACTTTATGCAGCAGAAGGTTTACAGTTCAAAAATTCTTCGTTTTGCAAACAGATTGCGTTTACGTTTTTTTTGTATGGATTTTAGAATAAATGACAACAGCGATTATTTCCCTGTGTGGGTTTTATTACCCCGAAATAATGTATTTACCGCTCGGTACGAACGGAATCTGTAAATAAAATTCAGGATAATTTTCGTATTCAGACATTGAAACAAAAAAAAAAAAAAAAAAAAGGAAAGAAAAAAAAAATAAAAAAGCAAGGTAAGGAAAAAAAAAAAAAAAAAAAAAAAAAACAAAAAAGAGCGAATACGAAAGAATTATTATGCTAAGCGTAATATTCCCGGTTTATTTGGAGAAAAAAATCGGTTGACTTATATCTGAACATCATGGGAAATATGGGTTATGTTTTAGTAATAGGGCCGAAAATGAAATTCGCATGTGAATACCAAATTTTGTAGAAATACGTTTAGCGGTTTTGGAAATGATATGAAAGGGGAAAGTAAATGATGAAGAAGACGACATCATCGTGTATTCATGTAGTGAAATTAATGCAAAAGAACGCTTGAAAATGTAATATTCTTTTTATGGTATTTCGAAATTTGTCAAGAAAAGGAAATTTTACTCCAAACTCCAAACTTCTACGCCTCCCCCCCCTGCACGTCACTCTAGTAGAAGACCTTGTTTTATAGAAAGACGGTACTGTTCTTATAAATCTTAGTACAGGCTCTGACGATAATATTAAGATTTTAAATCTCACTTTCATGAGACCCTCAAATTTCAGTGCTGTCTTATTTTAGCCGTTAATTGTATGGTTAGATTCTTTCCGTGAAATACGATATTACTCATTTACTACACTGGACCCAGAGCTTCGTTGCTGTTTTCACAAAAGTTGTCCCTTCTTTGATATACTGGGTCAGTCGTAACGAGCATTTTAATATTTTCTATATGCCAGTGTTCGTGTTTCCTAATATTTTCCTGTCAAAACCTTGCAAATATTCCTTATTTTCTCCATACGCAATGCAGACGCCGTCTGTCTTCCCATGTTGTTTTAATTACACCAAAAATCTTTGTATATTTTATTGCGGCGGTGCGAGACTGTACCTTGAAAATGCAACCTCACAGAGTGCGAAGTCCAAATCTCAGAAATTTTATTTGCCTTTTACAGGACAATAAACGTGTATTGAAGCAACGAAATTTGCCTTTTATGTCCACGTGTGAAAGGGTTTTAACTGGTATTTGATATTTTCAGTTTTTAATCAAATTTTCATCGTGGCACTTTAATCCCTTATTAAGTGCACCGCAAGGTTTAACACTAAAATCGCTGCACTTTGCCCATACAGTGTATTTTTGTTTCATGTTATTCTCACAGTAAACAATTATTTCCCTAAACAACACTAACCGATTGGTGTTTCTAGTGGAAGAATGTTGTTCTTCACGAGGTACGAACTGAAACTTTGTATATAACACTGACTTCTTTTAGTCGACCGAGGTTTTCCGTGGCTTTTCTTGGTTCTAGAACAAATGACACGTTGGTAACCAAAATCCACATTGCTGTGCTTGCTTCTCATGCAGCCATCCCCAAAATAAACTTAAGAACTATCGCGTAAACGTAGCCCTCCAAACGTGTAATTTTTGCCAACCAAACACAAAATTGTTCCGAAATCTCAGCTTCTTTTCTCTACTGCATACTCCCAACAGTCTACTTCCTATTACCTTATTTTCTCCTGTACCAGACTTTTACTTTGCCACCAGCCCGCCTTTACCAGAAGGATGAGCGGCTACTGCCTGGGAACCTTCAGAACAGCGAACTTTTCTGACTCTCCTCTCCCTTTTTGTTTCGTCGTTCTTTCTTTAGGCTATCCGTGTACATGCCTGGAGAGGCCCTGAGGGAGCCAGGAGGTTGACGCTCCCAGAATTTCAAGACAATCGGCACAAAGGTGGCAAGTTTTTCAGTCCTACGCACCGGCCACCTTTCCCCGCAGGTCATACCCATGGCACTCATTTCTGTTTGAGGCTGAGCCGACACCATAGCCCTACTGCGGCCGGACGGATTAGTTAAAAAAAAAAAAATTCCAATGACACCTTCGGGAATCGAACCCTCTACTTGCCGGATTGCAGCGCAGTGCCTCATCCAACTGCGCCACGGCGTACCCCTTCTCTTTCTCTTTAGTCTTCAAATGTCTATGGGAGTACTTTAGATTTATCGAGGCGAAGACAACATCCAGGCCAATACGTTGCTCAAAATCTCGATACTCGTAGTGTGAAAGTGTGTGCACTTTACTGGAGTACATTTCTCCAGTCTTGTCGTTGATACTCCTACAATAGTGCGTTCCCCAGAGACGTTTTTGTTGGCAACCATATTAAAAACAGATAAAGAAAATTACGAGGGAATTTTTGCCTTCATCCCACAATGTGCTTCGGGGACCGCGGTAGCACGGTGGTTAAGGTGCTGTGCTACAAATCGGAAGGTCGCGGATTCGATCCCAGCTGGTGTCATTGGATTTTTCGTTGACATAAAATCCTTCCGATCGCACTGTGGTCCTGGGGTCGACTCAGCCTCTAACAGAAATGAGTACCGGGAGTATTTCCTGGGGGTAATGGCGGCCGGTGCGTAAGGCTGACAACCTTACCAACATCCTGTGCCGTTGTCATGTAATCTGGGAACCTTAACTTCCTGGAACCCTGTGGGCCTGTTCAGGCCTGTAATGGGACTGCTTTACCACAATGTGTTTGTTTTAATACTGCGTTCTTCGTCAGACGGAGGGAAGATCATTTTCTCGTCGTCATATTGTTTAATCCAAAATAGTTTTTCAGCTTGCTTGTGCCAATAAACAGTTCTATTTTAACAAGATTCACTTACCATGCTGAAAGTTCTAATAAACAACGAATTTTTTTCTGACACGGTGTATGTGAACAATATGATATACAATGTAAAATGAACTGTGTAAGGTGGTCACACGAACAAAGTGATCGTGGAATTTGTGCAGCTCCTATGTTGGAAAAGAAAATTAGACATCGCTCTTACAGATTTTCATGCTTTTTCCGCGTCCTTCTCTTCGTATATAGACTGATTACAGTGCCGAATGTGTTAACGGAAGTATTGCATAAAAACCAATTTTATTCGGAAGATCAGAGGCGAGTAAAGCATTTTGAAGAGGCGGTAGACGAGGGAGGAAAAGTAAATTTGTCGCTGTGAAATACATGGAGGGATATGGGGAAGTTGAGGCATAGCTCCACTTACTCCTAACATCTGAAATAGATGTGGGTTAGTTGAGTGTTGAGATTCACGTGCCGGTCACTACCAGAACTCGCCGAGCAGGAGGCTGGTTTGGCTCCAGAGCCGGTCGGGACTTTCTGGAGGAGAGGTAACCCATTGCTCCTGTTGAAATATGATGACGGTTGCTTGGACGTCCTACCCGCATCCTGGTCACTGTGACCCTGGCATAGAAGTGGAATAATAATGAAATGGATCTTTAAGGAACAGGGAATGACAGCGTGGAATAGATTTAGTTTTGTTATGATATGGACAAGTGGCAAGTTCTTTCAAACACGATATTAACTAGCTTACCAACTATTAACTTCCACACAACTTGGTTTCGTTACGTAATTGTAAAAATCTGTAAACTGACAACTAAAGCTAGGAGAGAATTCAATAGGGAAAATTTTACACGTATATTTAATCCAAATTCATGCGAAGAAATCACATATAGACCCAAACACATTAAGTTATTTATCTTAGTAATTAACGAACTTGATGTACAAAATTTTGTTTTACAATAAGTTTTATTTCATGCCTCTACATGTTTCGAGCACCATGTGCTCATCATCAGGAGGTCAAAATTGTATTATACAGCCTCTGGTATCATCACACTCTGTAGGTGGCCGTCCGGTGCACAGATTATGAACGGGACGGCCACCTACTATAGGTGTGATGATACCAGATGCTGTATAATACAATTTTGACCTCCTGATGATGAGCACATAGTGCTCGAAACATGTAGAGGTATAATAAACTTATTATAAAACAAGATTTATGCATTAAGTTGGTTAGTTACTAAGATAAATATACTGAGATGCACGGTCAGCAAAACATCAACATTAAGTTAATTTTATATGTAGGTGTCTATTGCTCACATATTCTATATTGTAGTTAGTAGTGCTATTTTAATATTAAATAACCTCAAAGCTTTCACAGACAAATGATATTACTATACTTTCATACTACAATAAAACTGCCTGGTTGCCACAAGGCCAGCTACTTCTGTAATTCATATACTCCGGAAGACTTTCTTTCGTCGCCATAACGCTATCCGTACGGTGTTTGACGACGCCAGCGATGTTGCGCACCTAGTAGCTACCAAGTTTTGCATGATAAAGAACGGGATGCGTATATTACTGTCAGTGTATAACAAGACAAACGGATCTAACAGCGATGTGTTAACTTACAAAGTCAATCACCTGATGCTGGTGGTGGCCTCCAGCGAAACATATCAGAATGTGGACTGATCGTGTGAGAACTTCAGAATCATTAAGTGTGTTCTGCCTACTGTTGGAAATCTCTAGACAGATACAATAGGGTATGCTAGAACGAACGTAATTGGTTGTAGAACCTCGTTCGTTATAGCATCTTTTCTTTCTAGCATTCATTGAAATATATGTATTTAGGGCTAATCCGTTCCAGACCCACAGCCTAGAGCAAAGTTACCATCCAACACAACCATTTAAACAGGAAAAATATGACACAAAATAAAAAATGTAAGCATAAAAATATAAAATCAATTTATTTAAATTTATAAACTGTACATTTAAATTTGAAAAGCAGTTAACTGAACTAAACTGATTTTTTTGACGTTTTGCTGACCGGTCATCTCAGTATATTTATCTCAGTAATTAACCAACTTGATGCACACAATTTTTGTTTTACAATAAGTTTATTTCGTGCCTCTACATGTTTCGAGCACATGTGCTCATCATCAGGTCAAAATTATATTATACAGCCTCTGGTATCATCACACCTATAGGTGGCCGTCCGGTGCACAGGCAGTGCACGAGACGGCCACCTATAGGTGTGATGATACCAGAGGCTGTATAATATAATTTTGACCTCCTGATGTTGAGCACATGTGCTCGAAACATGTAGAGGCATGAAATAAACTTATTGTAAAACAAAAATTTTGTGCATCAAGTTGGTTAATTACTGAGATAAATGAACTAAACTGATCACTGAACCTTACAAACGATAACAAAGATGGTGACTGACGCTCTAATCAAATCGGTAAGGCCCGACACTTCATGCGCACGCTAGTGCTACGTCGGCCGATAGTATTCCTCCGTGTTCGTTTTAGCATTTGTGTTCGTTGTAGCAACCAGATTTTACTGATAAAAATCTGTACGTTGTAGCATCATTCGTTTCAGCACACCCTACTGTATCTGATACTGAATGTTCATGCAGAAGCAGTTATTAATTTCAGAACTGGGACATGTGGATAGACAGACATAATTCTGCTTCTGTTTTATGTATTTTTTTTTGTAAAGTACCCTTAACAAGATAATTAGACTTATAATCGCGCGAAGACGGGTTTCAGCAACCGAGTTCCCACGCCAAATAATGTTCGACCACAACATCGCAGTTTGTCCGATTCTGTGACAAGTTGGCTTCAAGCCATGATCAAATCTTGAAAGCAAATTGTGCGTGACCATTCGTATGCAACAGTGGCGTGTCACTAAGAGCTGTTTATAGCTAACGTCGCTGTAGACACCAAACGACAAGTGTAACACACAATATATGAAACTTATCAAGGTAAGGGACGGTCTATAACATTCTTTTCACCAAATCAATTAAAAGGAATGTCAGAAAGGCATCTTATGAGGATTTTGTTTCATTGATCTCAACACTGTCTGATTGTAATGGGACGAACTGGACAGTGGGTCGTTTCCCTTTGTTTCTTACCTTCTCGACTAGTAACTTTGACGCTACTATCTTTACCATCTTGTTTACGATCATCGGTGTTACAATTTTTTTTTGCGCTCGGGGAAAGTAACCACAATTTCCCGTTAATAACAAAAATTATTAATCTTTTGTTTATTGGAACTTGCGTCATCTTGATAGTTGAATAAAGAGAGACCAACTTGATGTCACTTGCTTTTTTTTTTATTATTTAATGCTCAACATGTTTCGGATGTTAATACATCCAGAACTGCTTCAGCCTGCATCCGGATACCACACCAGCCCAGCCAAACCACAACGTAACACCAACACACATCGAACCAGAGCAATACAACCCATGAAATAACTCAACAAATAAGTCGCAAGCTCCTGAGGATGGATGTATTAACATCCGAAACATGTTGA
>Ga0123352_10021982_pt1 | contig 10167 bp, 7 predicted proteins | sample TergutLab28metaG_FD_89700 | JGI IMG/M metagenome (GOLD analysis project Ga0123352, IMG submission 89700) | Labiotermes labralis P1 segment gut microbial communities from Petit-Saut dam, French Guiana - Lab288 P1 | ecosystem: Host-associated > Arthropoda: Insects > Digestive system > Gut ...
ATATTTGGACCTAGGAGGGACGAGGTAACGGGGGAATGGAGGAGATTGCATAACGAGGAGCTAAGTGATCTGTACTCCTCACCCAATATTGTGCGGGTGATAAAATCGAGAAGAATGAGATGGCCAGGGCATGTGGCGCATATGGGGGAGGAGAGGGGGGCATATAGGTTCTTGTTGGGGAAACCGGAGGGAAAGAGACCACTGGGGAGACCTAGGCGTAGATGGGTGGATAATATTAGGATGGATCTCCATGAGGTGGGATGTGGTTTGGCCCAGGATGGGGACAGGTGGCGGACGCTTGTGAGTGCGGTAATGAACCTTTGGGTTCCATGAAATGCAGGGAATTTCTTGACTAGCAGCAAACCAGTTAGCTTATCAAGGACTCTGCACCATGGAGTAAGAAAGAATTTGTTGACATCTCAATACATGTACATTGAACCAGTTTAGGTAATTGTGTGTCATCTTACACTTCCCTTGAGAACAAAAAACATTTAACTGTTTATAGTATAAGTCTTGGCATTGTACTTCCAAACTCTGCAGAACATTTTATAAGCTTAATAATCGTTCACAAGACATGATGTTTGGTGGGTCTGTATGATGCACAGGTGCCAAAGGGCCTTCCTTGTGACAGTTTAAAGTTAATTGCAGACAACAGTTTATATCCTCTACCTACATGCTCATACTTCATGAAAGAATTCAAATGTTCCAAATAATATCGACACATAGGAAGATGAACCTTTTGTCCATACTTAACATTAAATTGCCTCAATCTCGTATGGGGAACTGGGAATGAAAAAAAGAAAAAAATAGTGATCAAGATAAAAAGTGAAAACACAAGATGTAAAAAGTTAACATGTTTCTGGGACTACTATTTCTTACAATGAAAACTGAACAGATTTATTGAGACTTATATAAGTCATATCCAACAATTTTTAAGATGTATATAAAGTCATCATCATAGAAGTTCATGAGGACACAGAAGCCAAAGGCGATGAAATTCTTGTAGCTGTATCACTTGAATCCCCCTCCCCCAAAATTTAACAGAATTTCACTACAACACCACTGAAAGCATACTCACTCTTGAGTGTAGTCTCAGATTTTCTTCCACCTTTGAACAAGAGCACGTTTTCCCACCCAGTTAAAGTTGCTCTCCCCCCTCTGCAGCCATTGGTGCACATCATCCTGCAGTGCCTTGAATTAACATAATAGTATCCTTGCAGGCTTAAAGGAACAAACAGGTGACACTCAGAGGGTGTAAGGTCAGGATTGTTCTTATAATGAAAGCCAACCAGAAGCACTATTTCTCAAATTTATTTGATAAAGTACTCTACATGTTTCAGACAAGTCCACTGTCCATCAGGAGTATAGCAACACAGTATACATGCACAAATTACAAAGGAGCTAAAAATAACACCAATTTTGGACAAATTACTGGAATACAAGAGAAGCTGGATACAACATGTAAATAGAATGCCTCAAAATATATTACCCAGGTTAATGAAATACTACTCCCCAACTGGCAGAAAAAACCATGGTAGACCTTTGACGAGACTTCTGGATACGCGAGACCAGAACGGGTCAACAAGTGGCCCTACTCCATGAAAGATATATGATGATAATTCTAACAATTTTCTTTTATGGAGCAAAGAGTTTTTCAGTAACACAAATCCCCCCCTCCCCCACAAGTATTTGTATCTCATTACAGAGTAACGAGCCAGGCAATGTACACATAACGAAACACTGAAGTTTGTGCAACTGTTATTGCATAAGGATAGCTGAGTGTATGTAGGCTTAGGTATCCAGTGAGCCCTCAGGGTCATAAAAAAATTGAGCACACTGAGGGCAGCACTCATAAGTTTGCTATCAGATGTTTGGGCTGCCAAGTCCCACACCATCGGCTCCGTGGGGGAATAATTACCATCCAGGTCACAATTGACACAACAAATTTACAATCCTGCGTGTGTATTAATAGCTCACAATATAATTACAGTTACGAAAGAAAGGGGATAGAAACAAACACAAGCACAAGTAGTTCTTTAATAATAATCACAATACTTATAATGATCATAAATTATATACATTATGAGATCACTCCAACACAACAAATAAATACACCGTGACTCAGCATGAGTTTTTCAAACCAACAAACAGAAAGATACAAAACTAATTAACCAGAAGCAGACAGCCTCCCCATCTTGCAATCCTCACATCCCCCCATTATGGATCATGGATGTGCCCAAAAACAATCACTAGACATATGGTCAGGTATGCCAAACAACATTTTCGAAAAGAAATTACTGAAGACACAAAGGGGTTTGGTTTTCTCTACAACTTTTGTCTGAAAACACTCTTCATTCTGTGAAGAACTGAGCAAGATATAATCAGAAACGTATATAGGTCTTCATGTAAATTACCCGTTATTGTCTTACTTTAATGACACTTGAATTTTCTCAAAAGATTTAAAAAACTGAAATATCAAATTTCATGAAAATCCATCCAATTGCAGCTGAGTTGTTCCAAGTGGACAGACATGACAAAGCTAACATTCATTTTCCACAATTTTGTGAATGTGCCTAAAACTGGCAAAATAAATGGTTTTGTCAATAACCTAACTATATAACATGCTCCACAAAATTAAGGAATTATCTGATGAACATGACTCTTCCATTTAAGGTGGTTATTAATTTGTAGTGAAAAACATACATATATATATATATATATATATATATATATTTTTTTTATCATAGCCAGTACTAATGGATGTGGAAAATTATTTGCTACAAACTTTATATTTGTCTGATCCAGATTCAGGGCCAACTTACTGGCAGCAAACCATTACTCACATGAAACAGAATTGTGACACTGTTATATTATGAAACTTGTCTAGACATTATGACACTAATGTAATCAAATATTAACGGGTTGCTGTTGAGGTACGTATTCTTGAATGATGCCTTTGCAAAACAATTCTAATACATTCAAGGGTCTAAACCTCAAATTCTGTCATCTGAACTTTTATTTTTACCACCTATTTCTGTTCATGTATTTGTAAAGCCTCCGAACTTCTAAGACAATGTAAGACTTTGTGTATTCAATTACATGCCAGGTTTTATGCCGAGACATTTGTAGCTGTTCTCAAACATGTATTTTCAAACTGATGTTCCCTTAGCAACATTTTCTAACTTCCTGGAAGCAAGTGGCAATGTTCCTGTATTTGAAAAAGGCAGAGTGCCTCTGTTAGCAGTTACACATCCACTATTTTTAATGACTTCCTAATTATATCAATTGGTTATGCATGACAAAATGACACAATTTTAAATTTAAATTAAATGCCTATAAGAATTTTTTTCACTAAATCCACATCTTTCATTACCAGTTTTGTAACTCGACTTTTATCACCCTTAAATTAGGTTTTAGAATCAAGCTGAGGCCATATACACTGTTCAACAGTAGTGCGTTCACCCTCATTCCACATGCCATGCTTCTTCATGAACTTAGTGTTTTGGGGCTTTCTGATAGTTATGTGAACTGATTTTACAGTTACTGAACCAACACTCCCATTTCCAAGTTATGAAAGTCTTTCAGTGTCTGCATGGGTGCTTTGTGGTGTTCCCCAAGGATGGTTTGGGCTTCTGTCTTTCAATATATGCTAAACAATTTCTGAAGTTTAAAGTACCCTTGATATTTTCTTTTTGCTGATGACATCACAACTCTTTATGCTGTTAGATCTTCTAATAATTATACTCTGGTACCTTTACTTTAGACAAGGTTGGTACAATGTTGAATTCATGAAACTCAACACTAGTAAAACAGTACTTTCTTTTAAACAAACATTTTGGTTCAGAAGTATAAACTTCATGAAATTATTTTAAATTTCATTACCAAAATCATGCTGATTCTGTCCATCCCCTTCATACCACTGTTCTTAATAAGTTCCTACCCAAAATATCAGACTTTTTACAACATTAAATGCCAGTTCTGCAGGCAAAAAAAATCCTGATCACTTCATATCTGCTAAGGATGTCTGTACAGATAATGTTACACCACGCACCAATTTTTGTCATTGATCTATCTCAGACCGAATGTGGTACCTTCTTAGTTCTTTAAAATATCACGAGTTTAGGTGCACACATGAAAATTATGTACAATTGTTTCATTTTTAATGTGTTTTTATTCATGTTTTTATTGTTGCATTGTTTCTGTATTATGGATGATATTCTATATTCTTGCTGACTTCATTAACTAGCCATTAATATTCTTTAGGTTAAATTAAATCAATATAATCAAACATAACTACATCTGTAGTTGGAATGGTTATGTGAAGACAGTACTGAGGCAAGATAACAATGGGAGCTGCTCAACATTTATTCATTAGTAAATACAAATTAAAACAGGGAGGAATTTGTAGGTCTATAATTTTAACTCTGCATGTAAAGAATGTAATTAACAACTGAATCATATAAAGCCATTATTTAAGCTACAAAAATTTGCACTAGCATCATAAAAATTGTCCTTTGGGTTCTGAAGTAACTTATATAGCCTGCATATGGCTTGGTTTGGCTAGAGGGTCAAGGATTAAATGTGGCAGTGTAATGATAATGCATCATGTTAAAAAAATACAGCAAATGAAACTGAAATACCACATTCTTCTCACGTCATTATATTTGTAACAGTTCAACTTTGAACATAGGTATTTCTGGTGATATCTACGTAAATTTACCTAAGGAAATTTCTCCCAAATTTCAGCTTCCCCCTGTTACAATGCATATAACTGAATCAATTCTTTCTTCTTGTGAGCACTGTCACAATATACAAAATACTCAAGATATTTTTGAAGTAGCTTGCATTTTATAAACTCACTTCTGTACATTACATAGACATTACCAATGAGGATGACAAACATTATCTTAATGTTATTAATGTCCATGCATTAATAAACAATTCATATTAAAAAACCAGAAAATGCAATGACGTTAAAAATTATATTGCTTTTTAAACACAATTTGTCATCACTCTGACATGTTTCAGTCTATCTTGATCACTGTCAAGTAGTTACTGAACATCAATAGAGCCAGCTTAAGATGGAAAAATGTTGTAGTTGACATATTTTGTGTTAATTTTTTTTAATTAGTGCATTTGTTTGTTTTATTGTATGAATTGCTTATTAAGGCACTGATGAGAATAACATTAGTACCCTCAGGCAGATGATACACAACATTATAAAAACATCATAGAATAGCCATATAAAACCAACATCTCCACTTGGTTTAATGAAATGTGCAGAACATACCACGTTATACCAGCCACCTACGATTTTATATATGCTTTATTGATGTTCAGTAACTACCAAGGATGCTCAAGATACATCGACATATGGATATGACAAAAATATATAATTTTAACATTAGTGCATTTGTTGTTTTTACTGTATGAATTGAAGAATGTTATGGCACTTCATTGGTTGAAGTACCTCATCATAATTGGTATTGTTACATATTCCCGTGGTTTATACCTGTAGTGATTTTGTGAGTTTAGTATCCCCAAAGTGGTGCTGCTGAAGACTCAAATCTTCTGGGATGTTATGCTGTGTCATTGAGTAAACAGAACCCAATGTATCAGAGGACCATTGTGCCTTCATCATCAGGATCAAGCAATCTAAAAGGAGTCACATAAAAAGTTGGTGTATATTGTTTAGGAATGGGTGCTGAGAGGGGCAAAAGGGTAGTGCGAGTGACAAGATGGTGGGATGGCAATGACACACATAGGGCATGGCCTCAATGTACAGCCTGGGATGTTTGTTTCACAGGGTGGAGTTCAGGAGTGAATGTCTAGATGAACAGTAATAATCAGAAGATGAATGAATGGCCAAAAAGTAGTGTCAAATTATCAGTGCTGTGAAGTGCCAAGACTGTGTAATGTTAATGGGGATGCAGCAATACTGTGTAGCCTGGTCAAAATGACTTTACATTTCACTTTTGCCGTAGAAAATTTTACAGCCGCAGGAATGTCCTCCTCTTTTACATCAACTTCCTCCTCAACTCTCATAATTATGACTTCATTTCCACCATGTGATAAGACTGGACATGCCTCACTACATGAACCTGGTACAACTCTCAGTAAATATATGCAGCACTGTGTTCACACTTTATTGCAGGAAATGTTACAGCCGCAGTTACTATGATGGTGATTTCATTTCATTCATTAGAATTTGTGAGATATCTCAATGCACAAATACTGAACCAGGTTAAGTGAATGTGTGTATCTCAAACACTCCTCGACAGCAGGAGACAATTTCTTAACTCCATGTAGTACAGTTTTTGGCACTGTACTTCTGAAACACTGCAGAATATTTTGTAAGCTTCATAATCGTTCATCAACCATGAAGTTTGGTGGGTTTTTAAGTCACCCAGTTGCCCAAAGGCCTTTATTTGTTACAGTTTAAAGTCAATTTCAAACAAAAGTTTTACTTCCTCTACCTATGTGTTAACACGTACAGATAGAATTTAGATGTTCCCTCATAATATGAACACATAAGAAGACAAAACTTTTGTACGTACTTGACACTAAATTGTCACAACTGCCTTTGCAGAACTGGGAAAGTTAACATCACCAGTTCACAAAATACTGCCTGGAAGAAAACTTGAGATGCACAGATTCATGGAGATTTGTATGAGCAATGACTCAAGTCCAACTTCCAGTAACAAAAATTATGTAATCAACATAAATCTTGAAAACACAAGATGTAAAATACAGGTATTTCCCACAATAAAGACAACAACCGCACAGATTTAATGATACTTTACCAAGGTCATGTCTAAACTATTCTCATGATGAGAATTAAGTCATAATTACACAAGTGTATGTAGGTTCAAGACATAAAAGCAGAGGGCATTCTTGAGGCTACATAACTTGAATTCCATCTTGAAAAAGTAAAACAAGCTGTCATTGTTGATGTTTTATTTTATCACTGCACAATGCAAATGTAATGTAACTTGTATTGTCAACACACAAATGTGGAAATAAAATATTTGTCCATGGTTGAAATTGTCACATACAGCCTCTGGTGGTCTAAGTGACTTACAAACCCACCAAACATCAGGAATGGTGAACAATCAGGTGCCAGTTGTTTAACTCATGACGGTTGAGGATTTATCGCTTAGCTTGGATGTTTAATTTTCAAAATGCAGTGATATAGAAATAAATTGTATTAATCAGAGTGAGCTAACATTAGATGGTCCAAACAAAAACATTTTTTTTTTAAGAAATCGTTTGTTGATGTACAAAAATACATGATCACTCAGTTGGTATCAGCCTTCATTACACCACGTCTTCACACGTTCTGCTGTTTTCGACTCCTGCCTTCATTTACAGTAAGTTTCTTTGTTTTGTTTTAAATATGCCAAGCAATTTTGGCAATACATTCCTCCTTACACAAGTTTAGACCTATGGGTTAGATTTTATGCCATTCTTCTGACTGCATTGTGCCCCAAGAGAACAATCTGTCCCATCACAAATTCTTTGGAAGGTTAATCTCCTAGTGAAAAGAAAACCACTTCTCTGGCTACTGTTACTAGCAGATGGCTACTGGTGCTAGTCATGTTACAGTGTCTGTAAACCCATCAGAATAAAGGGCTTCAAATTCCAAACGCAGCATAAATAGAGAGGAAATGCTGAATTGATATTTTGAACTTGATTCTGGTGGTGATGTTTCTGTGAAACCTGACAGTGGTGTGTATAACTGACATATGGTGAGAAAGAACAGCTAGTTACATCGAAAAGGTTTTACAAGTGGAATCAAAAGATAAAGGAAACAGAGGGGGGGGGGGGGTCCACCAAGAATACAGTAAAGATGAAATTCCTGACAGTTATGACACTACTTCCACATGTATTCCCAGGCAATTCAGCTTTGAGAAAAAAGATAAGTGCAACAAGCACTTGGATTTATCAGTTCACTGGTGATAAAACTGGCAATAGAAAAACATCTTCACTTCTTAGCATGACAGTTCTGAAGAGCTTCCTCCCCCAGACTGCATGTTGGAACAAGACAACAGATTTCTTTCTGACTTTCCCTCTTGCAGATCTTAATTTAAATTGATACTGTGGTATATCAACCAGTGATGGCAGGTTTCCAGAATCATATAACATCTCCATAAACAGATATGTAACAAAATTTACTGTGTTAAGGTTCCTGCAGCATCCTACCACATAAACACACAGAGACAAGGATGTGGCATGCTGGGCTGTTCAGCAGTACTTTACAGAGATCAGCATATATGGTAACATAGGACAGTAAATGTTAGCTTACAAGATATTCTGCATTATCCTATATGAAGAAACCAAAACAATACTACAAAGAGCTGAAGAAATGTTTCCTTCTCTTAAGGAGGGCCAGAGATACCCATACACACCAAAACTGGTAAAAGGTTAAAGTAGTGAGAACTGTGGCACAAATCCTTATCATGCATATGAAGCTGTCAATACAAATGATATGGAAGTGACAGATACAAAAAAGAAAAATTTTCCTGAGGCTAAGTAAAGGCTGAACAAGACAGCAGCATATGTTTTGTGAAACTTGTTCCAGGTTCTTATAGTGAGACATGACCAGTCTTGTCACATGATGGAAATGAAGTCATAATTATAAAAGTTGAGGGGGAGGATATTGATATAAAAGAGCAGGAGATTCCTGTGGCTGTAGTGCTTCCACCAGTAAAGGCTGAACATGACTATCATTCTAGCATGCCTCACACTCCTACAGCATCCCAAACAATATTACACCATCTCAGCACACCACAAATCTGACAACTGAACACCATTCCCTGGCCTCCCAACTATCTCTTGATCATTACTGCTCACCTCAGCATTCACTCTTAATATCCAGTCTGTGCCACAAACATCCCAGCCAGAATTCTGAGGCCCTGCCCTGTGCATATCGTTAATACACCTCCAGTTCACCATCCACACCCTCCCTTCATCCCCCTCAGCACCCTAAACTATTAAAAAAAACCCAAACTTCTGGCACAGCTACTCTTCTTGGGCTTTGTGACCCTGAAGATAAAGACATTACTATGCTCTGAAACATCAAACTCTTTATCCCATTGATACAGTGCAACATCCCAGAGGACTGGAATCTTCTTTAGTGATATATCAGTCCTTCATCTTTTAGATATCTGCAGTGAGATGGTATTGTAATACACAGTGGGGACAGTCCATAGGCCTGTGACATGTCTAATGAACCACCACAGAAATATGGACGATCTCCACAACGTATATGGTAATAGAAGCTGTAAATTTGTCCATGCAGTTACAAGTCCTCCTAAGGAAGCAGTTCACTGTCTCAAGGCATCATATTGGACATAGCTACCAAGTTTCTTAAAGAAAGGATTTGCAGCTGCTTCTTCACAGTATAGTGCACCTCTACACCATGTCTAGCATTTACCACACACCGAACTGCAAAACCAAGTACTACATCTGTACGCCAAGTAGGAAGTGGAATTATTTACTGAAGGGTCCTGAATATTGCAAGTGGCTTCTGAAACAAAAAGAAATTGATTGAAACTCTTATCAGCAGATTTAAAATCATTTCCTTTATGCACCCTGTCCACTATCATATTGTGAAAGTACAATAAAAATAAAACCCCTATGTTTCATAGTGTTTTTATTTTATAATACTTTTTAACACAAATGATGGACACTGCCTATAAAGTAAATGATATCAAGTGTGATATACAATACATGCATATGGAAGTGAACCTTTTAATGTCATAAAGTGTAACAGGCACTGCATGACTCATCTCTGGCAATTTTTAACACAATCCATTCAGTTAAAATGCACCATCAGATGCCTTAGTCACACTATCCACTTCACACCTGTGCAGATATAAACTGCTGATTTTTCATGAACAGGAGTGTGTCTCACATGAACAGTTTTTGTAACAGAAGCCTATTCATGGTAGAAATCCCAGAAGTGTCACAAAAGATTTAGCAGTCAGTTTCCCAGTGCTTCATTTCCTTCGAAATCAGCAATATATGAACTGGAGAATGAAATTCAAAAAACAGGTTTCTTATTATGGAAGATAAAAGTGTGACACTGAATGTATGTTCTTTCAGAAGAAACATTATATGGTAGTGGAATGTGTTCAGAGGCATGTTCAAGAAAATATTTAGGAC
>Ga0123352_10021984_pt1 | contig 10166 bp, 5 predicted proteins | sample TergutLab28metaG_FD_89700 | JGI IMG/M metagenome (GOLD analysis project Ga0123352, IMG submission 89700) | Labiotermes labralis P1 segment gut microbial communities from Petit-Saut dam, French Guiana - Lab288 P1 | ecosystem: Host-associated > Arthropoda: Insects > Digestive system > Gut ...
CACCATCCGCACCGTACACACGACCTACGCAGCGGCTCTCAAGACCACCACCCATCCAAAAACTCGGTGCAGAAAACCATATGCTGCAACTCAACATCTAATGGTTCTGATGATGGGCGTATGTACCCGAAACATGTCGAGTTAAGAATACATCAATAAAATCACCTTGTGGCATCAAGTTGGCATTCACTTTATTTCATGAGGAAGACGCAGGTCAAACAACCCTCAAGTTTCTATATTACTGTGGTTAGATGTGACCGCCACTACAACCTATATGGCACTGTCGACTAAGTTGTCTCATCTCTTCAGGTTTTCTGGCCAATTTCCTATGCATTTTTAGTTTCCACCATGTAAGATATTCTGCATTCTCTGCGAACAGAAACCGTCCTTGTACATTCTATTAATATTTGGGCGAGAGCTGAAATTATGAAGCTCCTTATTAAAATAATTTGCTTCTATCACTAATTACTTCTTCCATATTTGGTTGAAATATATTCTTCGGAGTCCTCTATGTAAACGTCCTCAGAGCGAAATAACGAGTATGACATTCACAAAATCTTTACATTTTAGGAAAAAAAGGTAATGCACGTAACGGTGCACTGCACTGGGTCTAGCACTAGCCGGTTTAAACTGCCGTTGTCTAACTTGAATTTCATTTTGATCTGTTCGTACCACTTCCAAGTACAAATCGCAATAAACTTCAAGATTATAAAAATTAGTCTGCAATATATTTAGCGGGTTCCGAAGAATGGAGAATCAAACCTTGTACCTCCATTTACCGTCATCGAATTTTTGTTGCCGTCACAGGTGACGTAAACTGGCTGTAACAATGGCAATACCTAATTAACCGACTAACTACAAGTAGCAAAGTCCTTGTTGAAAGGGTAGAAGTTCCATTTTATGGATCCCGAAAGTTAACCACCGTGCTAACTTGTCCCCGTCCTGCGTCACAGTAACACAGTCCATGCTTTCATGTGTTTAAGTCGTTCCAAAGAAACATCCCAAGTCCGAGGTCAAGTGTAACGTTCGTAATGTGTTGAGTATTTTACGGTGAGAAATTGTTAGCTCCTCGTCGAACCCCTAAACGTGAGGACCACACCTTGTCGGCTGTTCGCCACACTTCATTCGCAGATAGCCTCCATATCCGTACGATGTCTCCTACATTCACAAATTTAACAGACCCCATGCTGCAGCGAACAGCGGTTTGAAGTTATAGACTTATTAGAGTTTAATCAATGTAACAATTCCAGTAACTTTTAATTGCACGTTATTATATTTTAATATAAAGGCAGTAAGGTAATGTACGGTGAACCTGAAAGCAACAGCGGATTGTTTGAAGTTGTGTCTCGTAATATGTCTCCGACACTGCTGAAAATTTATAAAGCCCCCAGCTTCTAGGTCGACAAACCTCGAACACAAGTTGGTTCATTAGAGCTCCATATCGTCACAGTTAAGCCTTAAACCCTGAAGAAAACTCTTACAACTTTCCGCCATATAGCCTCTTCACCTCGTACAAATACACGTACAAACAGCATTCTTACCTGAATTCCAGGAAGCATGACGATCAATCGTATGAAAGCGTCCCAATAAATGAAGGGCTTCATAACAAATCACACAAGATTCAAGGGCTGCTTTCATTAGAAACGTTTTACCACGCCCATAATTATTACTATATATGCATTATGAGGTGGTCATGTCTGTTCACAATCCGCCCGTCCTGCCGCTAAAACGACTAGAAGAATTTCTTAAAAAATTTGGTACTAGCTGCCTACATTTAAAGCTGTCGGGCCGGTTATTTTGGACAGCATTGCTCTAATAGAAACCGCACTGTCCTCAAAACTCAAACTCAAGTGTGTCAGTACGTTAGGGAGAGGTTCGTGCGACAGAGTTATACGGTGTTCGTTATACAAAGCTTTGAAGTATCGACAGAACCAGACCGCGTTAAGCTCTGAACGGTTCACGTAAAATAATTTTACGTGACAAAGTGGACCATTTATACAGTCACCAATCTAAGAACGGATAGTCGCTTGTGAGTTTTAGCACTTTCAAACCATCTTGTATACCGCGTCACTGGGATTGTGCTTTAAAATAAACACAAGACAAAATTGTTAATATAATAGGCTTACTATAGTCAGTGGCTACTCCAACATTTCACTCATGCTACTTGGTGGTCCGATAACGTCAAAAAACACAATTTTCATTTGCGTAACGTTTCAAAGGCAAGATTTACTGGAATAAACATGCATGTTACATTGTTCTAGACTACGATATCCATTTCTGCTTTCTTTCTGCCTACCAGCGTAGACAAATTCACTCCACGAATTCAGGGCAGTCAGGCAAGGATCCCATGGCTTGGGCCGTTCGTCCAAACACAACTTGACTGCTAATAAAACAGGAATTCATTCCCACGTGAAGGAAATTCGGTTAGCTTCAGCTAAAACCGCCAATGATATATGAATGGGAACCTACAGAAATAGTCCGTTGGAAACCCTACTAGGAGCTAATTCTGTTATTCAGCATATGGATGGTAAACATTGTGTTTCCGCGTTTTAAAACTCCTGTCCTAATCACTGCCTTTTCATCGTTACTATTTGAAATGAATAAAAGATTTTTAAATTCCCACGTTTGTTTTCACAGCATGTAAGTCTAATCCACAAAAACGGGATCCATAAAAAGGGTGTAACATACGGTTTTATGGTTTCGCCGTTTCGTCACGAAGTGAAAGTGCCTAAATGCGCCACAGGTTGCGAAAACTGAAGTACAAGCGGAATATTGTGAGATATATAATTCGAGGAGACAGACGTATATGAATTTGTAACCAATGTAATAACAAGCATCAGGTTAGATCACCTGTAACAACTGCCATAATTTCTGTAATCCTTACATTCAGATCTACTAATTAATACTGTACGCTCTGGCATGGCAGAAAATATACGCCATTGAGAGAATAGAACGTAAAAATTACTTATAAACGTCCCCATGGACCACGCTTCCTACTGAGAAGCTAAAATTTCCTCAGCTAATCGAGAAAATATCGCTTTTTATGCAACCGGAAGGTATATTGCCGCGTTAACAACAGCCCACAGGTTGCTCCTATCCAGAGCCATATGAATCCTGTCCACACCTTCAGACGTCATTACTTCAAGATCCATTTTAATATTACCCTCACTTTAATGCCACGGAGTCCCTAGTCGTCCCCTTTCGTTCAGGTTCCCGCACCAAAACCTCGTATCCCCGCCCCTTCTCCCCCACACGAGCTACACGTTCCACCCATCTCATCATTTCAACCTTCTTGATTTGATCACCAAACAATATATGGTAAGGAGTACAAATCATTAGGCCCTTCATTACGTAATTTTTCTCAGTCCTTCAGTTACCTTTCCCTTCTTAGGCCCAAACACCTCCGGCAGAACCTTATTTTCGAACTCTCTAAGCCTATAGTTTTGTGCTCACGTGATGGTCAAGTTGCACACCCAGATAAATGAAAAAGAATAATTATAGTTCTTACAAAGAACATAGAGCCAACAGAATACATGTTGGAAACAGGAGATGTTTAGTGTGTTAGGATACGTTTAAGGGGAGGACGCTACTGGAAAGGCAAGATGTCACTTACATTGTTCAGCAAATGCTAAGTTTAAGACAAAATTCTTCCTGAATTTGAGACGTATAATTGTTTGATACACATCATACGACAACATTTCACTCAGTAAGAACCCCAGGTGCTAATAATCAAGATTTGTCGACGGCTGTAAAATCAAGTGCAATGAAACCATCTCGAATGTTACTAAAACCCCATAGAATAATGTCAATAAAAGTCCAATAAGATGCAACTATATACAGCTTATTTCATCTGTGAACTGCTCTACATGTTTCGGGTGGTCTCTCCACCCATCATCAGGAACACAGATAACTGTATCTACAGCATCTGGTGCTGGCCAACCGCTGTTGCTACCTGTAGCTATCGTGGAGGAGTTGAGACTGCGTTCCTGATGATGGGTGGAGAGACCACCCGAAACATGTAGAGTAGTTTACAGATAAAATAAGTTGTGTATAGTTGCATCTTGTTGAACATTTATTGACATAGAATTGCGATGCATGGTCCCATGAACATAAAACCCCATAGAATAACTAAACAAATAATTGAAATATGTCATGAAGAAACAAGCAAGCAAAATATGTAACCACTTCAGTAAGTTACTAAACCGCTTTATACAACAGCAAGTAATTAAAATATACGATTGGGAGTATAAAGCGAAATGTATTCGTCCCATTACGGTACTAAAACTTCTTATACAAGCAAATGATTCGCAAGAAACAGGTAAAATGTAACCACTTCAGTAAGTTACTAAACCGTTTTATACAACAGCAAGTAATTAAAATATACGACTGGGAGTATAAAGCGAAATGTATTCGTCCCATTACGGTACTAAAACTTCTTACACAAGCAAATATTTCGCAAGAAACAAGTAAAATGTAACCACCTGAACAGCAGTAGAACTCAGAAATACGCAGCTCTTGCGGTAGAGCGGTTCTCTCAAAAGCAGCGAACTAGAATCAGAGTGAATGAATGGAACACAAATTTATTTGCATGTATGAACTAACCTCATCTTTGACATGCTTGGGAATCTTCTTCGTTCCCGGTACAAGGAAGCAGGTGTTCTTTATGTCCGCGAAAGAAGTGCAGAAAGGCACATGTGAAGGTGAGAAAAAAAGGACAGAATTATAACAATGAAAAAAATTAAACAGGTTTGAGGTCCATAATGTGTAAACTTCACAAAATTCTATTAGATTTATCAAATAACATAGCATTAGATAAGTGGGGGCAGGAGAAAGGCACTGGAGATGAAACGTGCATACAAAATTTTAATAGCAAAATCTGAATAAAATATAGTAGTGTCAATACATGACGTAGATACGAGAATTTTATAAATTAGTTCTTTAAGAAACAGACATAATGAGACCTGAATTAAATCATCTGGTATGAGCACAGTAATTAATATTAAGGTTCCTTACCAGGCAACCCACATACTGGCCAGCAGCCCAACTACTGCTATATAAAAAAATTAGTGATATTCTTCTACATACCCTACCCATTTGATGTTGCTTTATGTGATCTTTCTAATAGCGGGTAAATGGTGAAAATTTTTCAACAGCACAATTTTCAGTTTTTTCTCTCCTGTTGTATCGTATTTCTCCCATATCCTCAAACATTACACTCGATCGTCTTCCCTTAACGTGACAGCGATATTGTGTTTAAGAAGGATTATCTGGATGATAAAGAGGTCTATCCAGAGTGATAACTACAACATACGTCACAAAAACATCAGCAACAACGGTCGCAAGACTTTTGTTGAACGGAATTTTAACTTAGTATTCCAAACAACACACACAATGTACGTTGAGACGAGTTCGTTCAATCATTGTTGCAGTGGAAAATCAGTGACCATTATCTATACTGAGGGTGGGTTTATAGCCTTAGGTATCGAGTATGCAATGCACATGCGCCATAATCTCATCTGTGGGCCGTCCGGCTCTACAATATTTTTTAACATCATCTCACACAAGAAGCGATTTTCTTAAAAAAAAAAAAAAGAAGATACTGAACATAAAATGTATGTTTTGACTTTCTCAGCAACTTTGACTGAAACATTTCTCATTCTAAAAATAATTCAGCAAATCTGAGTTGTGCCATCCTCGTTGTGTGTTTAAATTATATGGTGAGGTAGATTCAGTCAAAAACACAACTATAAACACGTGGCTAAATTATGGTGTTTATTAGCAATATAAAAACTACATACCTCGGCCTATAGCGGCCGTCTTCTGCTATAGGCCGAAACGTGTAGTTTTTGCATTGCTAATAAACACCATCATTTAGCCATATATTATAGTTCTGTTTTGACAGAATCTACCTCACCATATAATTCAGCGAGATACTATCACAAATGTACACGCCTCTTCATGTAAAGTACCTGTTATTCTTGACAGATTTTAAATAAAACTAGAATTTTTTCGACAGATTTTTCGAAAAATACTCGAGTATAAGATTTAATAAAAATCTGTTAGTTGGGAGCAGAGTGCTTCCTTGCGGACGGACGGGCGGACAGACGGACAGGCATACATACACAAACTAATAGTCGCTTTTCGCAATTTTGCGATGAGCATAAAAACTACTATATTACACTAATTTACGCACCGAGAAAAACGCTACTTGGGATATCGGCATTCAAACAACAACACATTTCATCAAGAAAGAAAAATAAACACAACGGGGAAGTATTACACGCGCAGAAAACAATAAATCATAATTGTAATCAATGAGAATGGAGCATAATATATAACAAAACATTTTACAACAAGAATGGAAATATGTTTCAGTTAATCTGTAACACAGTACTTCGTAAGAATTGAGATTTGACACGTAAATATAGATACGTCATATACACTTTATTTACAATATCAGGTTTTACGTTTTTGTAACCTCGTGTTGGCCTGTTGATGAAGATTCAGCGTCAAAACATGCTGCTAAAGAGATTTACAAGTTATTTTATTAACAATAAATTTGTAGAGAGGGCGGCAGTGTACTGTTTATTTATTATTTTGGGAAACAAAACGGGGCGCCAAACATATACGTAGAATGTAAGAGACCATACTTTAGTCAATGAACGATCCGTACCTTGTATAAATGCAATGTAAATCCAATAGCAAAAAGAAATGTGTGCTGATATGTTAGACATTATAGGCTTTCACCCTTTTTATAGGCCACGCAGGCCCTTAGGGTGAGTAGAGGTATAGCTCTACTCTTTTCTAGGACCTTCGGCACTAGATGGGGGTGGAGATGTCAGCCCCACGCTCCGGCCGCCTCTACCTCCGGGAAAGACCCGGTACCCATTTTACAGGAGGCTGGGTGGGCCCCAGGGCCGGTCTGGACGGGCGAAAAATCTCGTCCCCACCAGCATTCGATCCCGGACCATCCAGCCCGTAGTCAGTCGCTATACCGACTGAGTTACTCGGCCCACAGACATTATAGTACTTGCATTTTTATAAATATGGGAAAACGCGTATGATTCTGCAACTTGTATTGCAATGATCAATTAACACTCGTAGGAGTAAACAGTTTTTTAGAGAATATTACAGTGCTACACCACGCTGTAAAACAATGTAATGAATTTTAAAGCTGATCTGTCCTTGTTAAGTTCCTTTTTTTTACATTTGTGTACAAAAGTAACATATGATAATTATTCGCACGGATTTAAAATACCGGAATACGAAAACGAGTAACAACCGCTTGTTCATTTAGATGCAGAATTAACGTGCTGTATTTAAATGGCGGTAAATGTGACAGTGTATGGTTTCCTGGATTATTATAACGTGTTATAGCTCTTTAATCTTTCAAGCATTAATAACCTGCATAAAAATAAATCTAACACATTAAATGGCGACGACCCCACTGGAACGCATCGGTATGTATTAACATACGTACCGTACATCACAGAAAACATAAAACTTTCGCGGTACATGCGCGATGTATATTATACTGTGATTTGTAGTAATTGGAATGATTGCAGTTAATTGCCTGAATCCATTCAAACTCTCCAGTTAGCCTCACTAGACACCCAGTCCGGCTAATTTTAGCGTTAGGTGATACTTGGTAACAAGTGATCTATTAATGGATATATATATATATATATATCACAAGCAAAAGAAGTGGTGTCCTGAATATGAGTCAGCTACGTATAATCATGATGTATCTGACAATTGCCCATATAAAATAAAGAAACCCCAACACCGACCGAACTTTAAATGACGCACTGCCTTATAACTCTGAACACTAATTTTCGATCAAATTGTACCTACGTAAAAAAAAATGTGTTCCTATCTGAAGCAGAACACAATCTGTGTTCACGCCAAGTTTACAGTTAGTATTATACGAACAACATACAGACATTGGTGGCAAAATTCGGAGTTTCTGAGTTACAGTAATTCGTAAGTATAGTAACCATTGGGCTGTAAACAGCTAAAGAGTACTAAGGTTTTTGGCGTATGTTTGTCCGTTCATTGTAGTATAAGCGTAGAGAAGAAAAACCAGCTAGATGCTACTGTATGCTTTATTGTGCTTATAATCTGCTCAACATGTTTCGGGCACTTATATGCCCATCATCAAAAGCTTGAAACTATACTTGTGTTATTGCTGCGTATGGTTTGTAATGCCTTGGTTGTTGGTGGTCGGCTGTTAGGAGCAAAGCAGCAGGCTATACGTCCGGGATGAATCGTACAATTTCCCTCATTCCGGACGCAAAGCCTGCTGCTCTGCTCCTAACAGCCGACCACCAGCAACCAAGGCATTACACACCATATGCGGTAATAACACAAATATAATATCGAGCTCCTGATGATGGGCATATAAGTGCCCGAAACATGTTGAGCAGATTATAAGTGCAATAAAGCTTTCAGTTGCATCTAGTCGGTTTTTCTTCTCTACGCTTAGCACTAATGTTATTATAGGGGCCAGTATAATCACCTCCCAACATTTAATAACCTCGGTCATTATCCACGGATTGTCTTCGTGAGGTTCGCTTTATTGTCAGAACGACAGCGATTACTTTCATAATTCACTGATCTGCCTTTAAATTACAGGCGCGACTTGTGCACCGTAAACTACGAAAATAAATCTTAAAACTTGTATAGATAAGTTTCAGGCTTTAATATGTCATACGTCCGTTTTCTCACTAAGACAAGAAATGATGATGTCAGAATACACGAACGTAAGGTTTGCGGCCACTTTAATACGTTCTCAGTCCTGTTTCCCAGGGCTGTTTCTGTGAACGGTAACAAAAGACATTAAAACTACCAAGTAAGACAGAATCTATTGTAACATAGGTATCAGCAAAGATATACAGGACGTACTGATGTTTCATTTCCCCTAATTTATAAATAAAATGCTCACAGGGAGCATTGTCATTCACAAGAAGCTATCATTTACTCGCTAGTCAATAAATTATCCACATTGTATGGCATCCGCCAGCTCAATGCCTGCTTCAAAACAACTCACAACTACCTTCTGTTTTGAGCCAAATGAATGGCATCCAGGAATTCCCAGTAAATTTGTTTACTACCTACTTGTGTACTACTCTCCCAACTGCGCCTCATACCTTAGTACAAGTTCCATCTTTCTTTCAGAAATCTCTACCAAAATTTTGTACCCATTTGTCATTCTCCTCGTGTGTGTTCCGTGTACGGCCATTTATTCACTCACATTTCATCAACCTAAAAATACTCGATGAATAGTACAATTTAGAGATTTCCTCATACAAACTTCTTCAGCCACTCTTTATAGTCCGTAACCTGTATTTTTTTCAGGCTAATGTGATAGACCTAGTTCCACATCGATATAAAGGTGTAAACATTAAAATTGTGCACAGGTCTGCTGACATTCTATAACTTCACCTCAAACATTAATCGTAATTGTAGTCAGTAGCCCCGCCCATCACCCACAAACAACATCTTCTTCTTCGTAAACGGTACTGCAGTCCAATGCAGACCTTCGTCTTCTTTATTGATATTTTCCTGTACGTTCCGTTTTTTACCTCCCTTTCCAATTTGTAATTTTGAATTCATTAAAATCTGTTTGTAAACAATTCCAACAACTGTTTTTTGGTCGTCTTCTCAATCAACTTCCTTATGGATTATTGTTAAAAACTTTACATACTTTTCTTTTACTATCAATTGTGGTAGCATCGTAAATCCAATTCATCTGACTTCAACTGACAAATGAATGTATATCAAAATCTCCAAACAGTTGCAATAAATATTTCTTATATCGATTTATCCAATTTTTATTTACTTTAATTCCATCAAACATTCTTCTTCAAATTTTCGTTCAAAAGTAGCCAGTCGTTTAACAATATCTTTATTCAATGTCCAAGATTCTGCTCCGTATGTTGCCACTGCTCTCAATTATGCCTAACATATTTTTATTTTCTCAGCTCTGAATGGCGATTGGCTCCTTATTACAGGAAGAAGTGCATAATATGCAATACTTGCAGTCGTAATTCTTATTTCAATCTCTGGTCTTAATTTATTTTTATTTCTCAGAACTGTACCAAGATATGCATAAGTCTTTCACTATTTCAAAATTATATGGACCAAGTTTTATATATTCAATTTCG
>Ga0123352_10021985_pt1 | contig 10166 bp, 10 predicted proteins | sample TergutLab28metaG_FD_89700 | JGI IMG/M metagenome (GOLD analysis project Ga0123352, IMG submission 89700) | Labiotermes labralis P1 segment gut microbial communities from Petit-Saut dam, French Guiana - Lab288 P1 | ecosystem: Host-associated > Arthropoda: Insects > Digestive system > Gut ...
AATAATAATAATAATAATAATAGAGTAGTGGTAGCAGCAGCAGCACTGGTAGTAAAGGTGGTGGTGGTCGTCGTATTAGTAGTAGTAGTAATAGTAGTAGCAGTAGAGTAGTGGCAGCAGCAGCAGTATTGTTAGTAGTCAAGGTGGTTGTGGTGTTGGTAGTAGTAATAGTAGTAATAATAATAGTAGTATAGTGGTAGCAGCAGCAGCAGCACTGGTAGTAAAGGTGGTGGTGGTCGTCGTATTAGTAGTAGTAGTGGTAGTAGTAATAGTAGTAGGGTAGTGGTAGCAGCAACAGCTCTTGTAGTAAAGGTGGTGGTGGTGATAGTAGTAGTAGTAATAGTAGTGGTAGTAGTAATAGCAGTAGAGTAGTGGTAGCAGCAACAGCAGCACTGGTAGTAAAGGTGGTGGTGGTGGTGGTGGTGGTGGTGGTAGTAGTAGTAGTAGTAGTAGTAGTAACAGCATCAGCAACAGTAATGGTGGCTGAAATAACCATTACAACAAAAGTTATCTGTCTGTACACACACACACACAAACACATTTATCTGTGTGTGTGTGTACAAAAGTCTCCAATTCATTTATGCAGTTATTATATAAAGACAGAACACGTGGACGTCATGGCAGAGTGGAAAGATGTCTTGACATAAACTCTTCAAGGACAATTCCTCTACCAAAGACACAGGGCGAATAAACTGATTGCATGAGGCACAGAGCCGCCAGACATGCATCACGTGACGTCATTGTGCCAAACAATCATTACACTTTGTATGTTTCACTACGTGCATCGCACAACATTGATACTACCTGATAAACCAGCAGAACCTACACCAATAAAACACGTTTTATTTCCACTATAGCACACATCTTTATTGCACTAGGAAGGTGCGTGTCAGCATCAGGTATATAAAGCTAAGCAGCGGCAGGAACACGCCCAATTTTATCTGTTTTTAACGATTACATGACATTTTATGGCTTGGAGTGTTTAACATATTAACTACAGCATCGGGTGGTTTTAATTACACATTGTGGCAGTGGAGAAAACTACATAATAAGCAGCTTAATGATCTGTACTGCTCACCCAATATTGTGCGGGTGATAAAATCGAGAATGAAATGGGCGGGGCATGTAGCGCGTATGGGGGAGGGGAGAGGCGTATACAGGGTTTAGGTGGGGAAACCTGAGGGAAAGAGAATACTGCGGGACACAGACGTAGATAGGGAGATAATATTAAGATGGATCTTCAGGAAGTGGGATGTGGGGGCATGGACTGGATCAAGCTGGCTCAGGATAGGGACACGTGGCGGACACTTGTGAATGCGGTAATGAACCTTCGGGTTCCATAAAATGAGGGGAATTTCTTCACTAGCTGCAAACCGGTTAGCTTCTCAAGAAGGACTGTACTCCATGGAGTAAGTAAGTAAATAAGTGTAGATATTTGTATATTGTTTGTATTCTCGTGTTACACTCTGATGATAGTCGCAGAAGCTGAAGCAACATGTCGGTGAATAGATGTGCATATGTTGGCTTGGCAGCATAAATATCCGTTGCACATACCACAGGAAAGAATAAAAGGTATGTATTGTACAAATGCGTTCATTTTTGTTTGCAAGTTCGTAAAATCAGGAGCTAATGCACCAGCAGCTACAAGGCAGGGCAGGAAAATCGCCTGACAACACAAAACGTGTGATGATGATGTAGCAGAAGTGCCTGCAGATCATTCGATATTGATGCTGATACAGTAGTTGCAGAACTTTCGGTGTTTATACATAAGTGGTAGCTGCAAGTTATGCGATAGTTGTTAAGGTCGCACTAGCTACAGAACTTGCGATAGTTAGACAAAAGTTGTAGTTACGAGACGCTCCATATTTATAAGGTCGTAATAGCTACAGCACATTCGATATTTGTACAGAAGTGGAAGCTATATAGCATTCGATATTTGTAAAGTCGTAGTAGCTACAGATAATTCGATATTTGTACAGAAGTGGTAGCTATATAGCATTCGATATTTGTAAGGTCGTAGTAGCTACAGAACATTCGATATTTGTACAGAAGTGGTAGCTATATAGCATTCGATATTTGTAAAGTCGTAGTAGCTACAGAAAATTCGATATTTGTACAGAAGTGGTAGCTATATAGCATTCGATATTTGTAAGGTCGTAGTAGCTATATAGCATTCGATATTTGTACAGAAGTGGTAGCTATATAGCATTCGATATTTGTAAGGTCGTAGTAGCTACAGAAAATTCGATATTTGTACAGAAGTGGTAGCTATATAGCATTCGATATTTGTAAGGTCGTACTAGCTAGAGAAAATTCGATATTTGTACAGAAGTGGTAGCTCTATAGCATTCGATATTTGTACTGAAATGGTAGCTATATAGCATTCGACATTTGTAAAGTCGTAGTAGCTACGGAAAATTCGATATTTGTAGAAACGTGGTAGCTTTATAACATTCCATATTTGTAAGGTCATAGTAGCTACAGCACATTCGATATGCTGTATATGTATGTATGTGTGTGTGTGTGTGTGTATATATATATATATATATATATATATATATATACACATACATACATACATACGTACATACACACGCAGTTTAGTAGACTGCATTTGAAATGTGATGGCACACGCTCAGAAACCAGATTTCGTCTTTCGGCGAAACGGACGAGTCCATTTAAATCGGCGGTGAGCGTCAGTTCAGTCGACTACTGCCAGCCGAGGTGTGCGCATCAGCGGTAGTAATGCTGGATACACCATGTTCCGAGGTAGTGTGAAGAGTACTGGCTACCCACTCCATCCGCCAGTTTCCCCTTCACTTCCCCTCCCGTGCGTCACCGTGTGCCATCACATTTCAACTGGACTCTCGCTACAAAACATTCGACCCTTACACAGCAGTAGCTATCTGTTTGCAACTGCAGCAGTTCAAACCGTTACCCGACGCGGCTGCCATCTGCAAGGGCTTGCCAATAACGAAATGTGTTTTCTTTTTAACAAAGCTAGCGGACATACCGACTTCAGTCATGGCATGCAACATGACAACAGCGCAATAAGCTTAGCTGTTTGTGCCAAGCAAGCGAGTTTACCTTCAGTTACTTGCGTGTTTATTTTGCGGAATTCCGAACAAATGTCTAAACTTCTGACAGGAAGGAGTCGGGTCACTTAGATTCTGACTGCTAGCAGAACGGATCAATCCTCCCCCACCTACCTCTGTGGGAGATTCTAATCCCTACCGTACTTTATCACTGCACTAGGGGACGTACAGTGACCGGCCGTTTCACAGCTGATTTATGATACTTAACCTTTCTATTTTCGTCTGCGTAACTCTTAACGGCTAGATGGTAATTATTAATTTTATCAAGCTACATGCTTCGATCTTCAAGAGGTCATCTTCAGGACTTTAAATTCTGTAAAGGTAAAGGTAAACTAATCCCATTACAGGTCTGGACAGGCCCTGAGGATTCCAGGAGGTTGGGGTTCCCAGATATCAATACAATCGGCACATGAAGGTGGTAAGTTTGTCAGCCTTACGCACCGGCCGCATTTACCCCCCCCCCCCAGGAAATACTCCTGGTACTCATTTCTGTTAGAGGCTGTAACAGGAACACTTTACCTTTACCTTGACAATGTATAATAATATACATAATATATAAAAAATATAGATATACAGTAGGGTCTCGTTTTACGACGGGGTTACGTTCTCGAATTTTTGGTTGTAAATCGAACCGTCGTAAAACGAGTATTATTTAAATGGTTTAAATTCAGATAGGTTCATGGGCCAAACAAATTAGTCCAATAATTTTACAATTTACAACATTTCTTTACGTTATGACATTCAGTTTTAATTTAATGAATTAGATATACAAAAAATTACACAGATAACTGAAAAAATCTATCAAATCATTTTTTATTTTGCTGAAGAAGGCCCAGGCCGTGGTTCAGAAGACATCAAGAAAGAATGTAACGTCAACTGTTTTGATTTTTTCTTCTTTTCTGTCTTTTTGATGGACGTCATGGGTGGGAAAAATCACAATCAACTTAAAAGAACTGCACTAAAATAGAGAAAGAAGAAACACATGCACATCGGAAAAGAGCTAGAAGTGCACTAAGTACAGAAAGGATGCTTGAGTTGCGACAATGATGCACCACAATTCGGGAGTGCTCGGTCCTACTCGACAAGGGTCGTAAAAGTGAATCGTCGTAAAATGAACCGTCGCAAAATGAGACCCTACTGTATATATAAGCCATGTTAAGAACTATATCTCGTCTTACATTAAATATATTATAAAATGTATTACACATTAAAAAACGAATGTGAAGAATTTGTAAAATCTGCAAAGTACGACTTAAAAAAATGTTCTGTCCCACGAGGCGTCCACTCCATCCGTCTTTAAATGACAGACAAATTTGGCAGTTTCATGTTTCGTGCAGATGGACGATGACAATTAATCTCGACTTATGTTTAGTATAAACCCCGCGATACCAGAAATGGTACTCAAAATAGTTCATTCCGTCATTTCCGATATCAAATATGTAGGGCGGACAGAAATTACCTCTCTATTTGACGTTCTTTGCTTCTCGTTCTTCAAAGAACTAGGATCAAAAACATCCGAACATGTGCACTGCTGCATTATGTAAGAGCAGAAGATATTCAAATCTGTTGCAAAGACGCGTTTGTAGCAGGACGAAAAGTGACGCCGCTCTCATCTCGTGCGGCCAGAGACCTCTGGGAGCAACAGTAATATCACTGGCTCTGAGTGCAGCGCTGAGTGGGTAAAATATTCGCACTTTTCGTCCCGCGTATTTTTAATTTCATCTCCTCCACAGGGATTTCTCTGACAGTACGACCATTTCACCTGCATTCACGCCTTCCTCTATAATAAAACAAAATTAGCAATTCTAACACAACAGTATTTTTAATGAAAAGCTACATGTTTCAGTATACATACCGACTATCTTTGAGCCAAAACATACAATCGCTAAAAGACAGGTAAATATACAAAATACCAAGCACCATTGTTTAATTTATGCATTTTTATTGTTATGTGTATGTATTCTTATTGTATGTTTCTGTATCTTCATCTTTTTGGCTACCCTGACTGAGATTTTTCCGTCTTTTTCCTCAGTTATAAGGCAAATGCCAGGGTAAAACACGCAAAGATGGGGCACGGCCCTCACGCTTCCAACATTTCTGTGTTGTTCTGTTTATTGTTTGTTTTGTGTCGTTCTGTGTATTGTTTGGGTGTAAATGTGTACAGTACTGCTGCCACCGGTTGGCTACCCAATTGCAGTTAACAAATATATCATATCATGTATCATATACCATATCATGTATCATATATATCATATGACTTTAAAATCACAGTATAATAACAATACAGTCAATGTACGTATAACGTAACATTCAGGTGCGCTCGTGCAATCAATGATGCAGTGGCAAAGCAGTAAGTATTACATATTCTAAGTGTGTGTTTGTAGCCTTAGTTATACAGCACGCAAAGCGCATGCGCCGTACTATATTGTCGTCTGTGGTCTGTATTAATTTACCATACTGTTCATATTATCTCATAAACGGCGAGATTCTCGGGGTAAACGCGAATATAAAAAGTGTTTTTTTTTTGTTTTCTCTACAACTTTGCCTACAGAATTTGTCATTCTAAAAAGAAGTGAGACAGATATTATCATAAATGTACAGTACATAGGTCTTCATACAGAGTATCCGTTAGTCTTGTTAGACATTAAGGTAACTTGTATTTTTTCGAAATATAATGAAACACCAAATTTCATGAAAGTCCGTGCAATGGGAGTCGAGTTTCTTCCACGCGGTCGGAAGGATACACGTATATAACGCAGCTTCTTCTTCCTCTTCTTCTTCTTCTACTTCTTCCTCTTCTTCCATTGGCACTACTGCCCGCTGTGGGCTTTGGCCTGTCGAACAATGTCCCATTTTTTCCTATCTGCCACCAACTCTCTCCATCTTCTCACTCCCAGCACTTGATCTCTTTCTACTACTCCTTTCCATCTTTTCCTGAGTCTTCCCCTTCTTCTCGTCCCTTCCAGTTCTTGAGTGGAGATTTCTTTGGGCATCCTGTCCTCCTCCATTCTCTCCAGGTGACCTAACCAGCTTATCCTTTGCCCTTTTATCCATTTTACTATATTTTTCTCCTTTACTCATCTCTTCTAGTTCTCGATCCGTCCGACTTTTCCCTTCCCCGTTTTCATATTTACGACAATATATTCTTCTAAATATTTTCCTTTCCAAAACATGACGAAGCGGATAGTCGCTTTTCGCCACTTCGTGAAACGCGCTTGTTAAAACGCCAACCGAGGTAATGTCCGTTTTCGTACAGGTGTGACAGCAATGTTTTCGGAAAGTAAAATGTAGCGATGTGTGAAGCGAACAGTAACAGTTGGGGCTGTGTGCTGCGTTTCGGAGTGAACATTCTGACCAGAGCCCCACCGTTGTTTTGTATTGCTCAGTGGACGTTATGCGCACTTTCTGCCGATAAACTGCTGACCGAAGTGCAACTGAACGCGTATAGAGCGGCCATACACTTCAGCTAACTGCACACAGCACAGTACTTCGTCAACAGCCGACAGTTCCACAGACAGTCAAGAAATTACCCAAATTTTACGGAACCCGAAAGTTCATTGCCGTGCTCACAAAATTCCACCACTTGTCTGTATCCTAAACCGGATCAGTCCACGCCCACTCCATCCTATTTATTTTATATTCATTTTAATATTATCATCCCATCTACGACTAGGTCTTCCAAGTTGACTCTTTTCTTCAAGTTTCCCCCCCCCCCAAATTCTGTACAAATTTTTCCTCTCCCCATACGTTCTAAGTGTCCTGTCCATCTCAGTCTTATGGATTAGGCTCACCCGGATAACGTTTGTTGAGTACTACAGGTTTAATCTTAATCCATCTACGACTAGGTCTTCAAAGTTGACTCTTTCCTTCATGTCTCCCCACCAAATTCTGTACGCATTTTTCCTCTCCCCGTAGGTTCTACGTGCCCTGCCCATCTCATTCTTCTACATTTGCTCACCCGAATAATGTTTGTTGAGCAGCACAGGTTTAATCTTAACCCATCTACGACTAGGTCTTCCAAGTTTATTCTTTCCTTCAAGTTTCCCCACCAAATTTTGTACGCATTTTTCTTCTCGCCTTAGGTTCTACGTGCCCTGCCCATCTCATTCTTCTACATTTGCTCACCCTAATAATGTTTGGTGAGCAATACAGGTTTAAGCTTAACGCATCTACGACTAGGTCTTCCAAGTTGACTCTTTCCTTCAAATTCCTCCCCCACCAAATCCTGTATGCATTTTTCCTCTCCCCATACGTTCTACGTGCCCTCTCCATCTCATTCTTCTACATTTGCTCACCCTAACAATGTTTGGTGAGCACCACAGGTCATGAAGCCACCCGTAAAGTAATTTCCCTCACTCCCCTGTTACCTCGTCCCCCTTAGACCCAAATATCTTCCTCAGTACCCATTCTCCATCACCCTCATACATTATAATTTCGTCCAGTCAGCTATACCTCCCTTCACCACTGTTCCCTAAATAACACAGGGACGTGTTTCCTGTGCCTCTCGGTGTACCAGTACATTATGACGTAGAAGAGCTTGGCTCTCGCGACCAAAACCTTCCATTATTTAAGCTCAGTCATGACTCTGGCCCAGACCGGTCGACCGCAGAAACATTCCGTTGGCTCAGAACATTTGTCTTCGTCATCAGATGCATCAACCACATCGGCCCTGCTACTGACGCACCGGGAACAGAGCGCCCTAGCAGTGAGGCCCAACATTACTTTCTAATGACGAGACAAAGAAAGAATGAAGACTTGCTTCCACTCCCCCACACGACCGCAAGCCTAGTTGGACATATTAAGAATTTCACAGTCCTGTTTGTCTTTGAATATATATATATATATATATACACACACACACATTCATATATATATTTTTTTTCTTTTTCAAGGCACGACAGCCCCTAATGGGCCAGGGCATCCTCACTGTTGAGGCTTTACGATCACAGACACACCACAGTCGGTAAGACTCATCTGGAATATAATCTTATGGGACCACCGTCGTATATGCGGTCTATCGTTGGCCGAAACGTCGTTATGTGGCGCATGACTGTAATTTATGTGACGTCATAAATAGATGTAATAAAGGCACTGGAATTGGCAGGTCGCCTCTTTGTATTCTCTGTCCACACTTCATAGAATATATCGTAACACAATGGTAAATATTATTACATTATATATTATATTATACTATATCATATATCATATCATGTCATGTCATATTATATTACAATGTTATTGGACCACCGTCGTATATGCGGTCCGTCGTTAACCGAAACGTCTTTATGCGGCGCATACCTGTATTTATTTCCTGACATTACGACACACTCCATAACGAACACTGAAGTGGCCACCAAGTGGCCGCCGGCCGGTACTCGGTCAAGTGGCCAGCACTTAACTTCATTACGTCATTGTATTTGTGGAGTGACATCACCTAGGCAGTTCCCCTTGACACAAACTGGAACCCACCCTCTCTCTGAAGACAAAGGTTATAATTCAATGCGCTTGTTTGGATTCAACCAGCCCACCCACACGTGTGACTGAAATCACAATCCACGTTAATTGCATTGTTCTGTGTCGGGGTTTTAAGGTAGGGTTTTGAAAACCAGAAACCCAGGAATGCGGAGGGCATCTACACTGCATAACGCAACTTCAGTGACCCCAGCGTCTTACCTCCGTGAACTCTGGTTATACGACCGATTAATTCGTCACTTAATTAAGTCCTTTTGTAACGGCGTCGATTGTAACGGATAGAACACGACGATGGTCATACATGTTGAAACGGAAGGCAAGAAGACAAGAAAATGCACATAAAACGTAACATTGAGGCGCGTTCGTGACACCATTGTTGAAGCGGAAAAGCAATATGCATTATATATTCTGAGTGTGTGTCTGTAGCCTTAGGTATCCAGCATGTAATGCCCATGCGCCATATTGTCAACGGTGGCCTTACCCAATGCGCATGCGCCATATTGTCAACGGTGCCCTGACCCAATGCGCATGCGCCATATTGTCAACGGTGGCCTGACCCAATGCGCGTGCGCCATATTGTCAACGATGGCCTGACCCAATGCGCATGCGCCATATTGTCAACGGTGCCCTGACCCAATGTGCAATATTTTTCCACATTATCTCATAGAAGGTACCATTTTCGGGGGGAAAAAAGTTAGTGAGCATAGAATGTGTGATTACGGCTTCTCTATAACTTTTGTCTGAAATTTTTTATTCTAAGGACTGGGCGAGATATGATCGAAAATGAACATCGGTGTTCACGTGCAGTACCGGTTATTATTGTCAGATTTTAATGAAACTTCAATTAACTCGACAGATTTTTCGAAAAACCTCTCAAATATCAAATTTCATGAAAATCCGTCCAGTGGGAGCCGACATAACTAAGCTAATAGTCATTTTCCGCAATTTTGTGAACTCACCTAAAAACACGACAGTAGTCGGCATCCTATGCGACAATAATGTTCCAGGACTTCAAGCGAGGTTGTGAGGCATAGGCGTGGACTTAACTGCACGCGCCATAAAGGCGTGGGGGTAAAGCTCCATTCATTCTTAACCCTTTAAACGCCGAATTAAATCCCGTATGCCATATGCTGGCATTATTAGAAGCTCACCATTTTCTCCGCAGTAGCAGGATAAGGGTTAATCTCGCCCTTGCCGGGTCCCTTGCTGGGGTGAGGAATTTTTTTCACCGGGGTCCGAACCCGCTTCTGACGGTCGTGGATCAGTTATCTGTCTAAATTAAACAAATGGCACATGAAACTCGAATGGCAACAACCGAAACCTTTTAGCCAGGGCAACCCAGTTCACTACAGCCGAAGATCCCTTCAATAATTACATTCACACACATGCACAAGGCGCATCCACCGTTTATATCTGTTGCCGTTTTTCATGAATTCGTAAATCGTAAACATGGCAACAATTAGATAATAAGTAATTTGAAACAGTTGTTTGTTTTGTTTTTAATAGGGCGACACCTCCCCCCCCCCCCACTGGTCCTTGGCTTCCTCGTCCCACAGTTTCTTAAAACACACCCCACAACACACCAAATTCGTTAGGACT
>Ga0123352_10021986_pt1 | contig 10166 bp, 6 predicted proteins | sample TergutLab28metaG_FD_89700 | JGI IMG/M metagenome (GOLD analysis project Ga0123352, IMG submission 89700) | Labiotermes labralis P1 segment gut microbial communities from Petit-Saut dam, French Guiana - Lab288 P1 | ecosystem: Host-associated > Arthropoda: Insects > Digestive system > Gut ...
ACTACTTTAAAGTTAACGATGGAAGAAGCGAGTCCCTCAGTACTGCGGACAGCTTACCGGCCTTAGAATGACAAAAGAGCTACTTCTGTTGAGGCAATTAATTGCTGTTTCGTAGAAGACCTTATATATATATATATATATATATATATATATATATATAAAATAGTGATTATTAAACATTAAAGTTGGTGACATGATCTTCTTTTTTGGGGTGTGGGGTGTGGGGGGACTTGGCCCATCGTATTATTTTTGGTAAATCACGAGTTTTCGGAAGCCAGCTCTGCTTCCCTCTTCAGGCAAGGAAATCATCTGTTCTTGTTGTGCTTCATTAAAAAATCAGAAGATGGACAGAGACCAAAAAAAGATAAGATTAGGTCAGACAGTCACATACCATCGTTAGGACCCTACAGAGCTGAATTAAAGCTGGCGGGTTATATAGGAACGGCCGTCCCTTGCTTTGCAGCAATGTTTGTCGGCGCAGGCTCACCTCTGGCAATAGGCCGACTTTAAAAAGGCGCTCGGACCCACGGCAATTCACGTCATTGGCTGATGTTATGACACTAGACACTTTAAGTGAGCTAACTTTCTTGTGATGTTAATGTCGAATATCCGTTATCATATGAGACAGCCTGGATGGCTCAGTCAGTGTTGTGACTAGGCTACAGGCCAGGATACCAGATAATCGGACTTCGATTACCTGCCTGGAGGGAGCGTTTCAGCCCTCCACAGCTTCCATACCGGCTATAGAAACCATCCAGCTTCATACACAGGAGTTATCGGGTTCGCTTGCTCTGTCGGGAAAAGTAGTCGAGGCTTTAATCTGATTATTGAGCTTCATCCAGTGCCAAATTTTAAGCGTACATGGAGCTGTACCTCCACTTCCCCATACATATTCATGCAGTGGTGCAAATTTACCTTTTTAAGTATGTTCTAAGTAGCCCGCAACAAATAGCACGGAGTGGCAGGATTAATAGTGAATTATGAACTGGAAAGGATGTGGAACGCAGCAGACATGACCTCATCGGAAGTACTATTCTGTCATTGGTGTAGACGGACTGAGGAAAATCATAAAAACCATCGATCAGGATAGCCGTTCTCGGAGTCGAGGATTGAACAGACGATCTTCCGAGTGCAAAACACGGTGTGACATGAGGAAGTAGAAAATTACGTAATGAGGATTTTGAAGGTTTTTTTTTATCAGGATAAGCAGATAGAGGATTATGAGATTGGCGGTCAATGTGGCATGTATGGAAGAAAAGATTTTTGAAAATTTATGCTATAAGAACGTGAAGGAAGGAGAACACTTGCGATACCCAGACGTATATTGGAGGATAATATTAAAAACCGATTTTGATGCATATTGGAATAAAGAAGAGTGGCAGGCTACCATAAAGTGCGAGGCATTTACTGCCTAACTATCCAAGAAATGTGGTTAGTTAATTGGTTAGTTAGGATATAAGGAAGTTAGTTTTTAGGCATTAGAAGCATGAATGTCGGACAGTAAAGGAAGTACGGCCATAAGCTAACCTTCAAATTTGATGGTGGCCGTAGAATTGTTGAATGTAATTTCAAGTGGAAAGAACTGATGCATGATATTGGCTTTAATGCAGGTTTTCCATGTACGGTGCGCGTGCGTTAAGCATGGGGGCGGTTTTGTTGCATGTGACCAGCGCAAAGGAAGCGAGAAACCCCTGGCCGGTAGGCCGACGGTACTGCTACATGAAGACCGGGTGTACAAGACATAGAGGTTAACTCGGAGGTTGCAGTCGGTTCAGCACTCAGGTAGGTGGGAAAGTGTTGGACATTACACGAGGTTTTTTAGTTTCTCTATTTAATGACAGTGTATCAGCTGCGGAGGTTATCTGAGGTTGAAAGACGGGAGAAATGTATGTACTGTAATCAGTACAGTACCGTAACCAAGTTTCTTAGCGAATGATACTTCTGCTTTGGTAGACTATTTAACGACAGTATATCTACTGCAAAAGCTATTTCGTATACAACGAGATGGAAAATAGTTTTGAATCATAAACCCATTTTATCATGGTCACACATGTTAAATGAAGTTTTTCTTGGCAAATGACAATTCCGCGTTGCTACACTATTTAAGCGTAATTAATCAACTGGTAAGGTTTTTTAATGGCGAAAGAGATAAGAATTATTTCAGTTACTACTGGTAAACAGAGTTAGCAATGGTTACACATATATTAAATTAAGCTTCGTAAGTGTTTAGGTTTTGCTTTGCTTAATTATTTAACAAAGGTGTGACAAGTGTAGAAGCTATTTAATGACGCGAGAAAGTTATGCATTCTAAACAGAGGTGGCCTTGGTTGTACGGCCATACGGCCACAGACGAGACTTTATACGTTGCTAGGGTATTTAAATACGAGATTTTATACGTTGCTAGGTTATTTAAAGACGCTACATCAACAGAACGGTTCCTTAATATCTAATGAGTTGAGAAATGCAGTTTCACACATAATGCGTTTCCTTCAGTGACAAGCCTAATAAATTTATACAAAGAGTATAGCATATAGTTACTCACTGTGTAATTTTCCACGGTTTTGTTTGTTGTTATATCTTATTCCTTAAATTCAAACATTTTCAAAAACATTTATTTCTGATACTGAAGAAAGAATTACGTATACATTTTCTTTACACAAAACGGTTTGGCACAACATACAAAGTAGGATGAAACAGACTGCATGTTTCGACTTATTAAGACATACTCACTTCCTTATTAAGAACATCAAAAAGATATTTCTTTATAATAAAACCAACTAGATGCATTAATTTCTCAAATTTATTTTGGAATGAAAGTCTACATGTTTCGGACAGTTCCTCTGTCCATCATCAGGAGTTATTCACTGTACACACAGCAATGGTATATGTCATACAGGTCTGCTAGCAAGCTGTCAGCAGACCTGTATGACATTGCTGTGTGTACAGTGAATAACTCCTGATGATGGACAGAAGAACTGTCCGAAACATGTAGACTTTCATTCCAGAATAAATTTGAGAAATTAGTGCATCTAGTTGGTTTTATTATAAGAAATTTGTCACGATGCACGGTCACCTGAACGTAAGAAAAATAGAAAATGTGCAAGAGGAGAGACATGTCCACCTTTACAATACAGAGATAATACATTATAAATATACCTAAAAATTAAAGAAAGGAATTTAATACAAAATGCCTTAATAGGCAAGTGCATTTTTAATGTTATTAATAAGGAACTGATGGTGGCTCAATAAACCGAAACATGTAGCCCATTTTATCCTACTTTGTATTTTGTGTTCGACTGTTTTGAGTAAAAGAAAATCAGTAACTGCATTACACAAGGGGGATGTGTCTTCTCAAAATATGAAGACAAGTACCTTTTACTCACCGCGAAATACTCAGTTGAACAGAGTTACAAACTATTGTCTGTACTATAGTAGACAGAGTCAAGGTAGGACGCATTGAGAAAGGTTACGTATGCGTTACGATGACGACCTTACCTTTGGTTTAATTGGAAATGCATGGTTGGAGGCGAGTCATCTTAAGACTGTTTGTACAGGTCATGTTCCTTGGTGTTTGCACAGTGTGAAATTGGGCTGTGGGCCGACGTTTCGGACACTGTGACACTACGCCTGTTGCAAGAAGAGAATTGTCACTGACATTGAACCGACCTGACGGTCTTAAATTAGTAAAGATTTTGTACTGCTGGCAGGAAGCTGAACTCGCCCTGTTTTAGATTACTAGCCAGTAAACTGAAGTGCTTGGTGTAGGAAATTTAGACCCTTCACAGCTGTCAGGCCTGAAGCCATAGTTTGGAAATTCAATGTCAATATAGCTTATTGGGTAATTCGTTACGTATTAACAAACTGTCTGTTATGACTGCTGTACGTCACCATTTGCTTCGAAAGAATAGATGCGGTCTGTCACAGTATAACTGCCACAGTGGAAGATTAACATCGATGTATAGCTCAGCCCTCTGAAGCAACAAATGTTCCACATTATACATACATATAGTTCGTACCTCACAGGAAACAGCGTGATTCCGTGATAAAGACCAAGTAATTAATGCTTTCATTCATTCTGTTGTCTGTCTTAACATGTCCATAGCCTCTTCCAAAGCGAGTTCTCCACAGAGTGCGATCTAGTGCTTCCTCATTCAGTTTACATTATCCTCCCTTTTCCTTAAGATCATCCACTAGCTGCTTACGTGTTCTTCCTCGCCTTCCCGTCACTTCTATCCTTCCTTTTATCTTTCCTTTAATAAGGTGTTTTAGAAGACACTTCCCACGCAAGATTTGACCTCCAGTTAGCCTTCCTTCTTTTTACCGTTTGTGGGATATTCCTCTCCCCCTTGACTCTGTACTACTTCTTCATTTCTCACATGATCCGTCCAGCTGATCTTCTCCATCCTTCTCCAGGACCACAATTCAAAACTTACCAGGAATTTCTGATATATTTAATGCTATATAGAGAACCAGCGGCTGTTTATTTAAACATCGTGTGCGATATAAATGTACTGTGTGGGAAAAATGCTGAGATTTTGTTAAACCGGTGGTACATATAATAACCAGTAGGGTTTAAAGGGTTAAGGCAAAGTTGAGCGTGTGCCTTAACTCAGAGCCTTGAAGGCACAAACGGGGCACAGTGACTCACGAGTTACTGACATCTGAAATATTTTATTTATGGTTTATTTAACGACGATTTATTTGTCTGACTGTGTGTCATCGAATGATAAGGATGATAAATGAACAATGAACGTAAAAGAACACTGAAAACCCTCGTGGCCTAATCTGATGTATCACTGCATGATTTATACAGCGGGAATAGGGAATAACTCTAGAACTGCAGGATAGCTAACCTCCCGCCGAATTTCGAACCCCCGACCTCCAAAATACTAAGCAGTAGCCCTTCTCACGTGAACACGACCTTAGGTATGTTGAAATTGAAGAGGATAATGATTATGTTTTGTATACGTGGTGTTTTGTGGCTCATAGGGAAGGCAGCTTTTATATTAAATCTTTAACGTGCAAGGATATTGCAGCTGATGGCGACACCCTGAAGAGTAGATTCAGCTATTCATATTACTAAGCCTTACCGGGCGCTATATATGAAAAAATATTAAATACACCTTTTTGTGTGTTTTTATACGGCGAATACTAGCAACATCATAAAAAGTGAAAAAGTGAAGTCCCTGAACCAGGTGCTGATAAGTCCTTAGCCCGACCAGGAAGGAAACAACCTGCACCTGTCAAAAGTATGATGGGCAGAGGAATGGATTGATTTGGCTAGGGTAGGGCAGGTGGTGGACTCTTGTGAATGTAGTAATGAATCTCCAAGTTCCATAAAATGCGGAGAATGTAGCTTATTTCCTTCCTGGTCGGGCTAAGGACTTACCAGCACCCCTGTACATGCTATGAAGGCACATAGGGGGAGTAGAAGTACATCTCCACTCATTCTTAGCTTGGGCCTTAGATGGTGCTGAGTGTTTGCGTAACAAGAACCAGCAAGATACACTTTCTTTCTTACTTTATTTCAATAATCATCATCTACATGTTTGGAATAGATTAACTATTCATCATCAGGAGGCAGTTTACTGTATATGCAGCATATGGCATTTATCATGCGTCCACGTTGACTAGCCGCTAGCACGATTAGAGTGTTTAACTTCACTCTCCGGGCGTTTTTACACTGAAAAAAAACCCACTAAATTTGCAGCAGAATTAGGAATATATTCCACAGCTGTATCTAACAAGTCTTCGCAGATAGATGGCTTCATACTTTTAATATACCTGATTTTTCATGGCGAATTTAAACTGTCGTACCACAAAATAAGTTACATCACATACACTAAATACTTCCCGATATCATTGAATAAAAAAACATCGGGTTTAACCCTTCAAACGCCGAGTTAAATCCCATCTGCCATCTGCTCGCACTATTAGAAGCTCACCATATTTCTCTACGCTAGCGGGATAAGGTTTAATTGCATAAATGCATTGTTATGTGCCGTTTGGTTATTACATTCGTTACTTGTAAACAAGGGGCCTAATACAGAGGTCGTCTTTGTTCATCCGTATTTTTTCCGGTAACTTTTGAAACATTTTAGATTAAATTTTCAAATTACACGCAAAAAGTAGCGTAAAATATTGAAGTTGACTTAATAACCTCTACGCACATTCATCTGACAAGTATCTTCGTATCATTTTATTAAAACATTTTTGTCTTAAAAACGTATGTAGTAACAAAACATGCTCCAGGTCTCTTCACGAAGCAATCCTTTGACTTAGACAACGATGCGGCTTTAAGTGGGTTTAACAAAGCAATTCAATACGTTAGCCAGTCCCAGTGGCCGCGCGGTCTCAAGGTGTAGGTCTACGGCTGCTCGCCTGCTGAGATTGTGGGTTCGAATCCCAGCGGGGGCATAGACGTTTGTCTGTTGTGAGTATTGTGTGTATTGTCAGGTAGAGGTCTCTGGAACGAGCTGATCACTTGTCCAGAGGAGTCCTACCGACAGTGGTGCGTCGTTGTGTGTGATCTAGAAACCTCGATAATGAGGAGGCCCTGGCCCACTGGGGGCTGTTGCGCCAAAAACAAACAAATAATTAAATACGTCAGTTAATTCGTTTATTAATTCATTTGTTTACTAGCAACGTTGTCAGCAGGTTAATAGCGTTGAATGGCGGGAAAGCTTTTGGCCATGAAAGGAAGGGATGTGGCAGAGGGCAAGCGGTATAACTTCATCTACAGCCTTGGCATTTGCTTTGCACAGGGAGAGATAAAAGACGAAACGTCTTTCGGCAGAATCGACTTCTGGACAAAGAGTTGAACCCAGGAAATTCCTAACACATACCAGCAGGGTTAGCTACTTGACCCCTAATATCAATGAAGAACAATTAATTTGCTGTAATTGGATACCTATTTGTACAGGGGTGCTGATAAGTCCTTAGCCCGACCAGGAAGGAAACAAGTTAATGTTTCTGTCAGAATGGCGTGAATTTCCTTCGGCGCCTTGCCTTGCAGGAAAAAAGAAAAACTTGATGACAGCTCGCGTCTCGATGTTGTTGAAATCGCCCGCGTCCCTGACATGCCTCCGAGCTTGTTTCCTTCCTGGTCGGGCTAAGGACTTATCAGCACCCCGGTACCAAAGGAGCCCGAATTTTGAAAATTCGTGCAATACTAGAAAGCAGGCATTTTAAAAAAATAACTGTACTCTGCAGGGGAATCAATATAACTCCAGTTTTGGAAGACTGGAGTGCTTTAAGAAGAAGGCACAATTTAATTTGAACACTCAGCGGCACCAAATACAGAGCAGGTTACAGTGGCAGGATCTTGAGCTGCATCTAATTTGCGCACGACAGCATCCAGTAGAAGCAGCGAGGAAGTAAAACTTTCTTCTTATCCTGCCAATTATTTCCTTTTGAAAATCTCTTGAAGTGTCTTATTTTGAAGGAATATTCGATACGCATCTCGCCTGTGTAACGCTGCATATTAATTGAATCTTAAGTATGGCTGCCACATACGTAACGACAAACATCCTTTTACGAACGCATTAATTGATATATATATATATAATTTTATAATTTTTTAATCGTTGTACCGTGCATTTTGATATCTATAAAGTTCGTACACCAACAAATGCACTCTTTTTTAAACATTGTCAAGTTTAACAAAGAGTGCATTTGTGGGTGTATGAACTTTATAGATAAAATTTTATAGTCTGACACAAATTTATTACATAAAATATAATTAATTCAAGGAACATAGTAACCACATGTTTCGGCTTTCATGAAGCCATCTTCAGGATGTATCATAAAAGGGCCTTAATATACAATTAGCAATGCTTTACAATTAGGAGATCTCGTTTACATTTCTGAATTAATATAACACATTGGAATATAATAGGAAAATGTAAAATATAATTATAAAATATAAAATTACGAATGCATGTCTTTCACATTCTCCTAAGAGATCGAGAAATTAGTAGGGCCTGTGTCATATGGCAGGATTATTTATGTCTATGACATTAAGGGCGGGAAAATAGTGATGCCGTTACAGGCCCGGTGTGGCCCAGAGGGTGGGTAGAGGTATAGCTCTACTCTTCCATGACCGCGGCACTAGAAGGGGAAGAGTGGTCAGCAGCACGCCCCGGCCGCACTTTACCCCCGGGAAAGAACCGGTACCCATTTTACAGGAGTCTGGGTGGGCCCCAGGGCCGGTCTGGACGGGCGGAATATCTCGTCCCCTCAGGGATTCGATCCCGGACCGTCCAGCCCTTAGCCAGTCACTATGCCGACTGAGCTACGCGGTCCACAGAGGCAGAAAGACGAGGAATAAAACGCAAGCAGATATTGAATGACCTGAAGGAAACAAGGAGGTATTAGAAGTTGAAAGAGGAAGCACTAGGTCGCACTGTCCAGAGAACTCGTGTTGGAAGTGGTTATGGTCTGTCGTCAAATTACGCGACGATGATTATGCATTCAAAATATTCGGCACTGGGATGTGCAAAGTTTACGCTGAAATTACAAAAAAATTGAAAAAAATACAGTGAAAATGTAAGTGTTTTGGTTGCCTTATTAAGCCAAGGCACGATCTTCTACAATGCGGTGAATTCTGATCGTTGTTTGGTCACGCTGACAAAAAAGCATCTCGCTACTGGAGCACCAGAGTGTACACTATGCTGTCTGCAGCACGAAAGGGGTCACACAAGCTAAAGTATTCTTTAATATAATTCAGGAAACCTTTGGTAACAGCGTCATAGTCCACCTTTTTCCATAACGCCACCAGTGTCGACACGTCTGGTCGTCTCTCAGCCGGATATTAATTCCTGGGATTCCTTCCTCTGGAGAGTTTGAGGAAGTAACTGCTGGTTGTCGGTCCCAGTGGCCGCGCGGTCTAAGGCATAGGTCTGAGGCCGCTCGCGTGCTGAGATTGTGGGTTCGAATCCCACCGGTGGCATGGATGTTTGTCTATTGTGAGTGTTGTGTGTTTTCAGGTATAGGTCTCTGCGACGAGCTGATCACTAGTCCATAGGAGTCCTACCGACTGTGGTGCGTCGTTGTGTGTGATCTAGAAACCTTGTGAATGAGGAGGCCCTGGCCCACTGGGGGCTGTCGCGCCAAAAAAAAAAACAAACTAACTAACAAACTGATGGTTAGGAAAGCGGGCACATTATTGAAACTTAGGGCCTTAATCATCCAACTGTACCTCACAATTTGTGAATATTTGTGTCCCTTTACAAACGCGCACGGTCGTCTTGAACAGGTCTTGAGACGTATCGGTGGTCACATCGAATAGGGTGTACAATGAACATAACTCTCCGTACTTCTGTACTACATCGGGTGTGTTATATGTAAAGGTTTTCTATAAATTAAAAAAAAATAAACAAAACTTGGAAGATTTCATTGGCTGCGATTTCAAAGGCGTCGGTCTGGTGTCGCTCGCTTTCTGGGATTGCGGGTTATGATACTGTCGAGGGCATGGTTGTCTCTTTCTTGTCAATGCTGTGTGTTTTCATTTAGAGGTCTCTACGTCGGGCTGATCACTCGTCCAGGGGAGTCCTACCGAATGTGGTGTGTCTGAGTGTGATCGTGAAGCCTCGATAATAAAGAGGTCCTGGCCAAATGGGGGTTGCTGCACTATGAAAAAACAAAATTTTAATGGTCAAATTTTCGTTCGGTATCATGTAGATATGAACCAAAGTTCCAGGTGCACGCCATTTTGCCAGTTTAAGGCGTAAATATCCTGGATTGTAAATAAATGCAGTGCGTTTTTCAGAGACGCTGGTAAACACTCATCAGACCACACGGTACGGCGTCATGACGTAAGCATCAGGCTCATCATAAACACAGGTAACAGCTGACCAACTAGAATAAACTGCTTGTTAGAATACCTCGGGACAACAAGTGGCTGCGTTTTGTACACACAGTGACGAGTTTTCTTCTACCATGTAGACAGCTTCCTGAAATGATTATGCTCAAGCGAGACTAACAGATTTAAACATCTCTTTGAGTCAGTTTTGTTCCATGATTGCTTTAAAAGAAAGTATCCTTTAATTACTTACTTACTTACTCCATGGTGCAGAGTCCTTCTTGAGAAGCTAACTGGTTTGCAGCTAGTCAAGAAATTCCCCGCATTTCACGGAACCCGAAGGTTCATTACCGCACTCACAAGC
>Ga0123352_10021988_pt1 | contig 10166 bp, 7 predicted proteins | sample TergutLab28metaG_FD_89700 | JGI IMG/M metagenome (GOLD analysis project Ga0123352, IMG submission 89700) | Labiotermes labralis P1 segment gut microbial communities from Petit-Saut dam, French Guiana - Lab288 P1 | ecosystem: Host-associated > Arthropoda: Insects > Digestive system > Gut ...
CCCCCCCCACCCACACAAGATGTAAGAGGTCTAAAACTGTCTAAGTTCAAAATTCCCACTACTCCAGGATAAAAGAAGCCCATTAATTTTGACACTAACAAACTGCAAAAACTACCAAGTCCTTCTTGCTACCCGCTACACACCTAGTCTTAACTCCTTCTAAATATCCCTGTCTCCCTTCATCTATTATGCTCTAACACTGCTCTTTTCATGGCTCGATGTCCTAATTATCTGCCATTCACACACTTACCTAATGCATCAATCTCTCTCAACACACCTGTTTAATAAAAATAAATTTTGATACAACATAGCCACATACCATGCAATGGTTATAACTGTCCTCACCGAGAACCCTACACCTTGTTTCGTGTACAGTTAACATTATGAATCATCTCACTATGTCTACAATTTTCTGCAGACTCTGTTACTTTCTCCCTTCTAGGTCCTTACATTTTCCTCAGCATCATGTTCTTCAGCACCCTCAGTCCATGTTCTTCCCTTAATGTGAGTGAGTTTAAATTCATACACAGCAAGTAAAATTAACAGTTTTGTAAGTTCAATCTTAATGTTTTTAGATAGGAGACAGGAAAAAAAAAATTCTGAACCTAGTTCTAGCAAGTGTTCCTTGAATTTAGTCTTCTCTTAATTTTTTTAAAAATGCAGTTTCGATCTGTAACTGTTGTTCCTACATATCTGAGTCTGCTACACTTCTCCAGGATTAGTCAGTGATTTTTGTCCTACTTGCTAAATGAAACAGAAGTAAGCATTATCATTTTGTCTGAGACTGACTCGGTGTCAGATTCATTCACAGTAAAACCAAACTTCAAATACTGTTACTGAAGATACACATACAAACATGACTGTTCTCTTAAGATTTTTATTTATTCTTCAATTCAAAGATGAATGTGACTCCCTGCTTATAACGTTGTTTGAAACTGGACGGGAAGCGGTGGCATGCTTTTATTCCTGTAACATTATTTACTTAGTTTTCTCCTTCAGATGTTCATTGTATTGTGTATGTATTGTGACTGTTACAGGAGGACCCCTGACAGTAAATGTAAGCGTTCTCCTTCTTAGTCTTGCCTCACCAGATGAGTCCAGTTTGGTAAGTACAAATTACAGTATACTCTAATTTCAAATTAAGTTTTTCTGTTACTCTTATTTGAATTCAGCTACTCTACAGCAACAATCAATCACCATTTATAGCATGACAGGTACAAACCAGGTATTCAAAGGACCGTTAAACGTCAGTCTAACCTTGTAACTGGAAGTGCAGGATACATATCTAATTACTAGTAGCATATCTAAGCATATGTGTATCAATTTACGCCCCTCTGTGGCATTAATACTGAATCTATGTCATGACTTGCTGTAAACAATCACAATTTAAAATTGTAACAGAAAGAACATTTATGTCTGACACGACTGCCTACAAATACAAGTCGTAACATGGGATGGCATCCCCGTTCCTGAGTGACACAGTTGACGAACCCAACACCATGGCATCTCTCTCAGCACCGTCACACAGTTAAACCCTACAAAAAGAAGCATGACAACGAGAGATGCTTCACATAAAGTGTTTAGTTGCTGAAGGAAAACAAATGTGACACAGTGGACAGTTGTAAAATAGTCATTTTTACGGTTAAAATAATTCTAATTACGAGGGTAATTCTAATTTCGAGGCACCCACTCTGCACACACTTTGTGGAACCCTAACTCCCGAATGATCTTGATAACTGTTCCATGCGACAGATTCAAGTCTTGATGCAGCTCACGCACAGTAATCCTACTATTACAGCGAATCGCTTTTTCTACAAGCGTCCTGTTGTTTGCAGTGTTTGCTGTCGTAGGTCTACCACGTCTTTCACTATCCTCCATAATCACTCTTCCAGCTCGAAAGTGAACACACCATTTTGCTACACTCTGCCGAGTCATTACATCTTCTCCGTAAACGTCCACCAGCTGGCGATGAATTTCTGCCGCGGATACATTTCTAGCATTCAAAAATCGAATAACAGCGCGAACTTCCTGCTTTGTCCACTGATCCAATCGAGCCGACATGTTACCACAAACTTACAAACAGTGCACGGTAGATGGCAGACGAATCAATATGGAGTTTTGCCAAAACACAGTTGCAAATATTTGGTAGGACGAAACTATGATGATGTATGCGTTGTACTTAGCAAGTGTGAACTATCTTGTCAACGACAAACAGTTTTGGTGTTAGAGAATGGGGCACTAAGGATATTTGGGGCTAAGAGGGACGAGGTAACAGGGGAGTGGAGAAGACTACATTACGCGGAACTTAAGGATCAGTACTCCATACAAAATATTACTGAGGTGATAAAATGAAGATTAATGAGATGGGCTGGGCATGTAGCACGTATGGGGCCAGGAATGGTCCATACAGCGTTTTGGTGGGGAAACATGGAAGACCGAGGAGTAGATGGGATGATAATATTAAAATTGATCTTAGTAGGTGGGATGCGGGAGACCATGGACTGGATTGATCTGGCTCAGAATAAGGACAGGTGGCAGGCTTTTTGAAAGCGGTAATGAACCTTAGGTTCCATAAAATGCGGGGAAATTCGTGACTAGATGAAAACCTGTTAGCTTCTCAAGAAGAGTTCTGCTCTGTGAAGTTAGTTGCCATGTCGTCTGGTAGAAGGGTGCTAACATTTATGAGACTTGTTCTGCCTTTCATCTCTTCACAGAGTTTGGTTTAGTAGGTTCCTCAAAATTGTACTTTTCTGCCAGGCCACACAGCGTCACATCCCAGGAAACAGTACCTGTATGAATCTAGGCTATCAGTGCTATATTTATTGCTGGTTAGAACCTCAAACATCATAAAATAAAATAATTTGCAGTTTACCTCTTAGTAGCCCATATATATCTGTTCTCAGAATGGGCCATTGTTAGTTTATGACCAAAGAGAAACTCACTACATACTTTTACTTCATGACAGTACATTGCCCATTGTCAATTAACACATTGAGCAACACTGCATTTTTGCAATGCCTCCAGATATTCCATGTGTTTGGTACTGTATTTGTTGTCACTTCCTAAAGCAAACACAAAGGGCCTATATAAAGTTTCCGTCTTCATGCACAGCGCTAACCAGAAGCTGCATTAAGGCCTGACAGGGTCAACGAATAATTCCAACATGCGTAAGTGTGCAGCACAACTTACAGAATAATTGTTGAATTCAGAATAGCTTGTTCCACTCCCCTGTGGGAAATATGTAGACGATAAACTACTAGCAGTGACAGACCCCTGGACGCTGATGTCCCATACTCTTGCAGGAAGTATGTATAAGTCTGTGTCTCTGTGTGTGTGTGTGTAGTGGGTTTACAAATCCATTACTTTGATGGTTGTCATCCTGTTGTGCTCTTCCTTGAATGATTAGAAATATATGGTGTGCTTGCTAAGGCAGTTTGGTATTTCATGCTTTGCATTTTAGATTTGTCATTACCTGGAGATAAGTTTTGTCCTAACTGGACTTGTGTTTACAAATCACTCAAAGTCCTTCTGGAAAACAGTGTGGAAAAGAAGTATCACCAGAAGTGGCTGGTATTTAAAAGTTCCTATAACACAGTGAACAAAATAATCCACATTTTTATGCATGAAGTTCTTAATAGTTGTGACATGTTAAGGGGCACGGGGGATTAGTTTTAATCAGAGTTCGTAGTTTTTCTTCTGTCAGTGTCGTTCCACCAGTTCTTCCTACTCATTCCTTTGTCTAGCAATTGACAGCATATTTTAGTAACACATACAAAATGTAATATAAATTGTATAACTTTTGGTAAATTCCTGGTGTTTTAACTGAAATGACAATAAAAACCAAACTTAGCATGTGAAAGTATCTGTAACGTTTGAGATTGGAGGTTCTCAGAACTGTGAGTATTCAGATAATGGTGTTCTTGGATTTGGGTACTAGTAATTTGTTGGATAGGTAGCAGTATTTCAAAGGGGCCAACTGCCAGCATATTCAGGATAGAAAAGTGGAGTGAAGAGAACTGTACTCTGAAGATGGAAGCCGCTGTCTGCTTAAGAGTGTTAGTACCTGTCTGTCAAAACACACAGCAACCCACTCTAGAAGACCTAATAAATACATGTTATAAACACTACAATAATGTGCATTCCATTGAAGTTGGTATAATGAAATGTGGTAATATGAAATGTTTTTGTGTGAATGATTTTTGGTACTTCTGACCTCACTCTGAGGATTTGTGGTTGAGTCAGGCAAAAGATTTATTTTTCATTAGTTACTGCAGACAACTCATAAGCGAAGTGCAGATTTTATGTGCTGTGACCAAATTTTTTTACATTTTGCAAAGAACAGTGTTGTTGAAGGTGTACTACCATACATAATTTCAGGCTCCTGTCTTGAGAGCTTTAATGTCACTTAAACATCACCTGTAACTGTCTTAGCTGAAGAAATAAAACAAGGTTATAATGATTGGACATTCTGGGGTTGTCAGCACAAAACTAAATTATGTTCACAAAATTAAGATCATACTTTAATTCAGAAAATGCATAATAGCATGATTTCTGCCATATTTTTTGTGTGGGTTTGGTCTGTCTGTTGAAGGGAGAAACATTGATAGGGTGTATTTGAGGGCAGAATGCTGAAGAGAATGTTTGATCATAAAACAGAGGAATTAAATAGCAAGGGGGTAAAGAAAACTGGAGCACTGGGTGTTTTATAATTTCTCTCATTCACCACATATTAGGGTGATCAAATCCAGGAGAATGAGATGGGTTGGACATGTAGCATGCATGGTGGCAGTGAGAAATGCATACAGCATGTAGGTTAGAAAACCTCAATAGAAGAGGCCACTTAAAGGCCTGATAATATTAAACTGCACCAAAAGGAACATGATGGGTAAAGAGCTAACTTTCCCTGGTGTAAGAAGCACATCAATCCAACCTCAGCAGTCAGTCTGAACCTATTGTACCCTGTCTGTGTAACTAAATTCTGTCACAGATGACAGGAATGTCTACAGCTGTCCTTTTATCCAGCAAGCAAAAAGATTACTTTTCTAAGCAATATGTAGTGTTACAGCTGGTTCTAAAAACCCAGCAACATCTTTAACTGTCCATCTCTGTGGAGCAACTGGATAAGTGTTAATTGCTAAACTGATTAAAGATTTTCCAAGTTGGGTGAAAGTAGAAGTTTTATTACTGTGTGCACAAGACCTGGCCTCTGGACCCTATCCTATTTCTTTATTGCTTATTTTAATATTATCCTTCCATCTAAACAAGGTCTCCCAAGAGGTTTATTTGCTTCAGGTTTTACTACTAAGTGTAGCTTTTTGCATCTTACCCATGTATGATGCATGTCCCACATATTTTGTCCTTGATTTATTCACTCTAAGCATCTTCCAAGAGGTTAAAACTGTCAAAGTCCTATATATTTAATTTCTTCCATCCTCCTGTCACTTTCTGTTTTGTCGGTCCACATAATCTCTCAGAATTATGTTTGTAAACACGCTAAATTTATATTCTTCCAGGAGGGGGAAAGACTGGCTTGTATGCATTATGGTCGTTTGTAACTGTGTACTTTCTGCATGTAGCCATATGGGCATCTGTTCATCCAATCAATGACATAGAATAAAGGTAGACATCCATTAAGCAAAAGCCACGTATTTAGCACATATGTAAAGGAGGTAATTGTAGATCTTTAATCAGCTGTTTAGGTTAAATCATGTTTAATCAAGCCTAGTGTATCTCATATTGATGGGTGAGAAACTACATGTTTTTCCACTGAATATCAAAATTTTTTTATTTAATTATGATTAGTTTCCTTCACTCCCATCTTTCTGAATGCACTGTACCCAGGGATCTAGAATTTGGCGTAACGTAGTACTTCAGATTTCAGTTTTAAGTTTCTTTTTTTCTATACTTTAAGTTAACAGAAATGTGTGTATGTACAAAGTGAATGTCAGTTAAGCACATGCAATTAGAGGTGTAACCTAAATTTGGCAGTACCAACTAAACAGATGCTCAGTAATTTGAAAGAGTGATTGCTCTTTCCATATTTGAGTATGGTCAAACTCAGTTACAGTGCCTTAAAATTGATTGAATATTTTGTGTCACTATAAATGAGTTTTGTTCTAACTGAGGTGTGAAATGTTATGGTTAACAGTAATGAATTAATTGGTACCACAGAATATATGATGAAACAAACAAGGTTTCACATAAACTGACGTTGTTATGTATATTGAAAGGGACTTTGACTCCATATGACCTACTGTTGTTGACTTCTGTGACACTTTATTTATTTTGGCCTTTCTAAAACATTCCGTCTGTTCTTTTCTGGGCTGATGTTTTGTACAACAAAGTAAGAGGAGTAATACACAACAGCCATAGTGATAAGGATATGCAAGAACACAAGCTTTTGTTTGGTATAGAAATCCCAAAGAAGGTACAGAAAACATAATGTTGGATGATATGATATGGAAGCCCATAAATTGAAGTGGAAAGATACAGAACTTACTCTGACTCATAAGAGAAAGCCTCTCTGATTAATGGGTTGGCCTTTTTAACACATCATTTGAGGTGGTATGGTATAGTTCATTTGACTACTTAACATTAAAAAGGTTTATAAAATTGAACATTCATGGTTGTGGTCATTTGGATTATGATACCATGTAGTTTGTTAGGTTGGTACCAACATTTTGGAGCAACATACACCCTTTTTCTTCTGGGTATGTCACTTTTACCTCAAAACTCAAAGCAGCATGTTCCAAAAAAATTGGTGCTCATATAGTGGGCTACCTACTTTCATAATCCAAATGACCAGAGTGTGAATAAAGGAGGTGTGAAAGTAATTCTGAAAAATGTATACTGATGATAAAATTTCAGGTGGAAGGATATTTGTTTGAGTTTTTTTTCTCCTGAGAAATGAGGCTACATCACTGGGTAACTGGTTCACTTTCGATGTTTTGAGATAGTGTAATAGTCTCGGTTAGAGCATCAACATATCCAAAAAGAATGTTGGAAACAGGTGGTTGTATGAATATACATGTATATATGTGGATAATGCAGCAAATGACTGACTGGAAAAGTTACAGGACCAATCAGGGAGCAATGAGAGGGGCAGAATGTACATTTGTGTTGTTGGAACATGAAAACTCCAAATTGATTGGAATCTTTTTCACAGAGCTCAAAGTTAAGTGTTTCATCATTGATGATGAAACTAAAGACCAAGCAACAGTAGAATTTTTATGATTAAGATCAAAAAGAAAAATTAATATACAGTAAATTTTTTATCTAGAATTTATTCCTGTATATCAGATTTTATAGCAGAGATTCTGTCTGGAATTTCTTCTACTTATGTGATATGCAACGTGCAGTAAAAGGTTAAATGTTTGGCCAGGCTACTTAGTTGTTCAGCAAGGCAATGTGCCAGTGCACAGTGCAGAAATATGAAAGGAGATTTTGACAAGTTCCACATGTCCTCACATTCTCCTGTCATTACCTCTAACAACTGTTTCTTCCTCATACTCAAGGACTGTAAAGAGATATGTTTCAGAGTTACTAGAAGATGTTGACCAGAATGACCACAACACTCCTAGAGCCTTCTGAGTAAGAGACCCAGTATGCTGGAAGACTGTCTTTGTTTTCTGTGTCAGATCTGTTGTCCTCTCCAACTGTCAGGGAACTTTTGTATCAGACTGAATGCCAAATAACTGTTTGGAACACAGCCCTTCTTGAAAAACTACTAGTCACTTGTATGGTCGAATAGTTCCTTGTCTTTTATAGACCACATAAGTTCAGTATTGTGTTCACCCTTAATGAGCAAGTGGAATTTATAGAAGAATAATGCTTCAGTATGGCAGTAATTATATGGAGCAGGTGAAACTTGAGCACAGAATGGACAGAATCACTGTAGGGCATATAAGCATCACTGATGTATTTTCTGGATCCATTGATTGTTGTGTTTGCTCCTTGAGAGCAAGTTGTTCAGCATATCCATGACATGTGGAAGTAGTTGGCACAAAAGTCTTTAGACCCAGCTAATAACTAATATATGAACCAAATAATGCACTTAATAAAATACAATTTATAACAAATATTAATCTCCTACATGTTGAGGCACCAGGCTGACATCCTCAGGGAGTCTTTCAGACCAAAGGAATACCAGCATGACATACTCATCTATGTGTGGATTGCTCTCATTGGAATGTTTACAGTATTAAAATTCTAAAATACTTGGAATGACAAGTTCTATATCCACTTTGGTGGATCTTTGGAATACAGAATAAATGAATATGAATATGATTAGACGATTAAAATTCTAAAAATGAAATTGGCAGCATTAAATTACAATGTTGTGATATTAAAACCATGTGATAGCCATTCTGGGTGCAAGTTTGAACGGGTATCAAGTATGCTTATCAATTGTATGTAAAGGTAAAGCAGTCCCGTTACAGGCCTGGAGTATCCCAGAGGGTTCCAGGAAGTTAAGGTTCCCAGATTTAATGACAATGGCACAGGATGGTGGTAAGGTCAGCCTTATGCACCGGCTGCTTTTACCCCCAGGAAATGCTCCTGGTACTCATTTCTGTTAGAGGCTGAGTCGACTCCAGGGCCAAAATGTGATAGGAAGGATTTATGTCAATGAAAAATTCCAGTGACACAAGCTGGGATCAAACCAGCAACCTTCATCAGTTTGAATTTTAATCTTTCCAATGAGTATGTTGCATACCTAGATTAGCATGGTGGGCCTGTGTTCCTTTGATCTGAAAGATGCCGTGAGGATGACACCCCAGTGCTGAGACTTGTAGGAGATTAATACTTGTCATAAATGTTATTTTATTAAGTACTGTAGTTGGTCAATGTACTCATTATAAGAATGTGCACGGTATGACTAACATAAAATTCCAGCTAATAACGTTTATTCTGATAAAATCGGGAATCTTATGGATTATTTAACTTAACTCACTGAAAGTCAGGTCTATTGTTTAAATGAATAAAGTATTGTCTCTAACTACTGTATGATTGTTTTGTCTTACTTATGTTAAAAGCATGTTAGAATTTTTGCTGACCACCATATTTGGTCGAGGCCAGTGTAGCATAGTCAATATAGTGATTCGCTATGGACTGTACAGTCCAAGGATCGAATCCCACAGAGGGGTGAGATTTTCTGCACTCCTCCAACCAGCCCTGGGGCCCACTGAGACTCCTGGTCGATCGGTACTGGGGTTCTTTCCTGGAGGTAAAGTGACCAGGGCATGTCATTTACCACCCACCCCCATCTAGGACTGAGGTAGACCTATACTTCTCAACCCTCTGGGAATTCATGATCTGTTCTAGGGTGAACTTTTACATCAATATTTGGTCCCCTCTGTGTAACATTAATATATCTTATTGTATGGAGACAGGTCCAAAATATGCACCTTCAACACTTTAGAGTCAGTGAGCTGACTTCACTTGGTGTCATGACACAAGCTTAACTTCCATTTCCATTGAGCAGCCATTACCTTATACACTTCTGGAAATGTATCTAAGTAAGCTCTTTTACTAAATGTTCTTCACAGTGTTTTTTAACATGGTCATATATTGTTCTTCACTGTGTTTTTGAACATGGCCAGGTATTGTCACTGTATTTGGTAGTTTACTTTTATGAATGTCACTTTGTTGTGTTTCAGAAATATGAAGTAGAGTTCCTTCTGCAGCAGCAGTGGTTTGACCCACGTCTCAAATACTCCAACAAGAGTGAATACGAGTTTCTCAATGCAATTCATCACCATGCAGACATCTGGCTACCAGACACATACTTCATCATGCATGGCGATTTCAAGGACCCACTCATTCCTGTTCACTTTGCTCTCCGCATCTTTCGTAACGGCACTGTCTCATATCTCATGCGGTAAGAATATGTTGTTGAACTAGAGTCACTCTTACCCACTGCACAATGTAAGAAAACAATGGGAGCAATCATTAACATTGTATTGTATAGACCGATTAGTTCAAGTAATTCCCCACCCCTATAATATTTCTCAGAAACTGTGGTGACTACTACTCACATTGGATCATTACAAAACCTAATGAGTAGTCGAAGTTTAAGAGCAAGTGAAGTTTTACTTTGTCCCCCCCCCCCCCCCCCCCCACATTAACACAACCCACCCCAACCCACCAACCCCCACACCACATGGAGA
>Ga0123352_10021989_pt1 | contig 10166 bp, 6 predicted proteins | sample TergutLab28metaG_FD_89700 | JGI IMG/M metagenome (GOLD analysis project Ga0123352, IMG submission 89700) | Labiotermes labralis P1 segment gut microbial communities from Petit-Saut dam, French Guiana - Lab288 P1 | ecosystem: Host-associated > Arthropoda: Insects > Digestive system > Gut ...
TCTAAGTTTGGTGTGGGGGGGGCTTTGGCGCGGGCCCCCCCCCCCCCCCTTTGGTGTGCCCCTGATAGTGCGGGTTCTGGAATTAGTTCTTGCGTGTGGTCGTTGGAAACAATAATTTTGACAGTGCCACTGAAAATTTTTTTGTTACAAAGAATGCCCTGTGAAACGATGTACATTCTTGGTCACGTTCAGAGCAGATAACGACGTATAGGTGTTTGAAGTCAGGGTAACAGGTATACCGTGCACCGCATCGTACCCTTTGAAATTCGAGGTATGAATTCAGGCAGATATTACGTCGGCACCACATTGAAGAGTTGCGCAGTTTTGTGCGTTTCCTTACGGCATCTGTCAAACTGCACCAACTGGACGTCCGAAAAAGTATTCCCCATCTTTTGTGTGTCTAAAAAAGAACGTATACAAGGCCCATTACGTGATCAGCATTTAAGACTGATCTTACGATATTGACACTTATGCCCATCATTTAATGATATAGTATCTAACAAAATTGATGATACTGTTTAAAAAAGGTGAAAAACTGACCTGGACAGGCTCTTGGGGCTCCGGGAGGTTGAGGCTTCAAGAATTTCTGTACAATCGGCACGTGAAGGTTGGTACTGATTTCTGTTAGAGGTTGAGTAGACCTCAGGGTTATAATGAGGCCGGAAAGATTAAGTCCTCGAAAAATTCCAATGACGAAATCGGGAATCAAACCCGTAACTTTCCGGCTTGTAGCATAGTATCTCAACCAACTGTGCCAGCGCGTGCTCCATGATACGGATGAAACCAATTATTTATGAAAAGTGGTCAGGTGGTTTCTAAAATGTTCCTGTCATGGTCAGTAAGTATTTACTCATAATGTCGGTATTATGTCTGGGGGGGGGGGGGGTGCAAGTGGTACTGCCCCCCCCCGGGCGGATGAGGTGGAGGGGAGGCGGAAGGAATGTTATATATATATATATATATAGCTCAACAAATTTTAAATTATGGAGCATAATAAAAATAAATTTAATTAATAACTCTTAAAAGTGCATAATTTCTGTTAGGGACTGATTACTCGCCCCGGGTGCCGAATCACCTCGCTATGCCGCTGGTTATAACGGTTGGTCGTGTGTCAGCCACCGCGGAGATCCTCTCTTCAAAAGACAGTATGCCTAAAAGACTTCAGAAATCGAAATGCGGATTGTCAGAAAAGATACTGAATGTGTAAAATGAGAGGTTTCTCAATATCTTCTTGAAGACTTACTCATCATACTGTTCACCGTAGGCGAATTGTGAATTCTACAGACTCTTCGATATTGCAGTTAACGAATGACAGGAATGGGAACTTGTGCACGAATCTGCAGTGCACAGCGCACTTTCAGTTAATGGCAGCTGTGCACTGCTCACTGCTTTTGATCTTTTTTTTTTTTTAATTTAAGATTGGCATATACGAGGCAGGGTCTTCTTAATATATTTTGGGCTCACTCAACGATTAACTGTTACATTGCATAGGATCTATTCTTTTGTTGACAAAGTAGCGTGCAGTAGTACCTAGACAAGACAAAAAGTACAACAAAGCAACCAGTATCATATTTAATATTAAAACCTAAACCTATTCAAATTAATCTTCCGCGGAATCGTATGTAAGGTCTACAGACCTACAGTGTCCTGCATTAAATCGTAAAACATTTTCTTGCATTTTGTCCTTCACCTTGCAAGCTAAATATGCTTTATTCAGCGTTACAATGGTCTTTTGATAGCAATATTGATTTTTTAAGCAGTCAGGCACGAATTCGTGACAGGCCCATTCCGTGATTACAAGATTTCGATCTTACAATGTGAGACACGTCATATTTCTGGGTGGCCGAAGAAAAAACTGACGTTCTGTATGGTTTGAGGGTCTCACAGCGGCTATTGATCATGTGACAGTTTTCTGTGTTTTCAAACCACGTACGATTGTGGATTGACATCGAAGTTCCATCAGCGGGACGCCCTGCAGTATATAACTGAGTGATTGACTGACAAACAAACAAACAACTAACCATCCAACCAACTAACGAACTGCATGGAGCAAAGTCCTTCTTGAGGAGGTAACAGTTCCTCAGTTAGCCAAGAAATTCCCCGCATTTTATGGATTCCGAATGTTGGTTACCGCTTTTACAAGAGCAGGCCACTTCCCTGTATCCTGAGCAGATCAGTCCATTCCACGCGCATTTCCCCATTCTATTTCTTAAAGATCCATCTTTAATATTATTGTCCTATCTTCGCCTAGGCCTTCAACGTGATCACTTTCTCTCAGATTTCCACACTAAAACCTTGTACGCACTTCTCCTGACCTCCATACGAGCTACATGCCCCACCCATCTCTTTTTGATTTAATTGCCCGAGTAATATTTTTCATATATAGTTTTTCTATCTCACTGAGTGCTGAATGTGGATGATAGATTCCACCCCCTCCCCCGCCCACTTCACCCACTGTCATACCCAAACTAGTCAGAATTTCCGTTTCCCAATTCTTCGCCATCGTCCCCTTTCAGTACTCAATATACGTTTTTACTTTTAGACACTCTTTGTTTATGAGTGGAGGTATTATTAATGGAATGTTTTCAATTCGAAATAACTAGTGGTGGTGGTGTCGTTTGATAACCAAAAGCATCAACTGTTATTTCCATTGGCGTACACAATACATCGCGGTGCCAAAGCTAAGTGGCTGGCTGCGTTTCATTAGTAAACTGTACGCCCTAATTATAGACGTGTTTAATGAGCCAGTGCCTGCACTGCGCGTAATAAATCATCCTTTATTTAAGAAGCTCTAATGCAATTAGTGTGTCCCATATAACAAATGTCATTTGATCCAAGTTTTGTACGTCGCACTGTCGCCGTAACCGCAGCGCCACTTCAGCTCTCAGCGGTACGGCACTGAACAACATGCTGCAAAGAAATTACAAATCGCTTTGCAGGCCTCAGATTTGTATACATTTTTTTTATATGTATGAAATTAAGGAATAGAGAGGGGGTGTGCCCTCACACTGAATCTTCGAGGCTACTGAAAGGAATTCGAATAAATTTGTTATTGGAAGTGTTAAAAGAATGTTTTAACCCTTTAAATGCCGAGTTAAATCCCATCTGCCATCTGCTGGCATTATTATAAGCTCACGATATTATCCGCGTTAGCAGGATAAGGGTTAATTGTATAATTAATGGTTGTACAAAACCTGACGTTGTGTGAAGTTCGAATCGAAGTTGTGTTAATTGTCTCCAAAACCTATTATGGTACAAAAAATTACTTTAACCCTAAAGTGTATTTTTCGTTACGTTGTGCATGGTTTCGTTAGTGGTAAACATTTAACTGAATTCAAGAGAAAAAATGTATGGTTGTAGCTGGAGTTATTAAATGCATAGTAGATTTTGTCCTGCAGTAATGGATGTGCAATTACAGTAAATATAAATTAAGACCAGTGAGGTATACTGAATTGCAGACGAAGCATTTAGAACGGCAGTCGTTCATGTCTTTGCCGTTGTCACTACAGCAACAGTGTGTTATCAAGTTGTACTTAGCAGCGAAGGTTATATTCATAATGAAAATGAAATATCGACAGGAAGCAAGATAACATCCGTGTCACATTTGATCCGTTCACTTTAGACGAAAAGCTTTGAAGATTGTGTGTGTGTGTGTGTGTGCGTTCGTGCGTGCGTGTGTCCTTTGAACACTTGATCACTGATGTAGCGGTATTGATATTGTTTCTTTAGGTATAAATACAAATCATGTACGAGTATTTGTGTTGTTGATTGTGGAGAGAGATACAGAGGTACATCTGCATTGTGTTATGGAATGTATCTGGCTGTAAATAACGTCTAAAGGTCTAAAACTGCGAAACAAAGCCATAAAAAATAGGGACTAAGAAACTGATATGCGTGGGTAATTTGCGATGCTACCGCATTTAAACTTAATTTACAACCCATAGTGCCTAGGGCGCTCGCATTTGGTTCGTTGTCAGACCTAAGGCTACGGACGGCTGAGTAAATCCACAGAAAATCTTATATATGGTCTCTGATTTATGGCCAACATTCAAACACTTATGGCTAACCTCTTCGACGATTGACTGCTGAGTCCCTCCAGGTATGTTTAGTATGATTGAAGTCCGAACAAATGTAATCTTACGAACAATAATTGAGCTACCGTACTTAATTTGTCTTGGCTTCTCATCATGTGACCAGGAGTTCTTCAACCAATGGAGTTCGAGGTTCTAATCCGAGCAAAGACAGTATTCCTTCCTCAACTACCCACCCCCTTGTCCAAGAGTCTTTTACCCCGGAGGTAAGCGACTGCATTATGAAACTAACCAGTCACCCACATCAAATGCCAAGGTCTGCAAAGTGTGGAAATTAGTTCCCACCTCTCTGCACACCGCCATTGATGGTACTTAGGCAGATGGATCCTTTAAGTTCTACGTTCTGCTTCCGTTAAGCAGTGTCTCAGCACCTGTGAGTCATAATAGGATACCATGCCGAAGTACTCTTGATTCATAATAGGATTACCAGTGAGTTATGAGGTTCTGGTGCCGCGGTAAGGGTGAGTCATAATGGGATCCCGTGTCGCAGTACCTGTGGTTCGTAATAGAATACTGCGCCTGGTACCTCTATGAGTCATAATAGGGTCTAGTGCCGCACTACCGGTGAGTCATAATAGGATCCCGTGCTACAGTACCTGTGAGTCGTAATAGGATACTGTGCTTAGTATCGGCCGCAGTAGCGATAAGTCATAATGCGATCCCTTTCCTAGTACCGGTGAGTCATAATGGGCTGTAGTGCCGCAGTACCGGTGAATCATAATATGATCCCGCGCCGCAGTATCGGTGAGTCATAACAGGATTCCGTGCAGCAAAATATGACTCCGGACAACACTGTTCAGTGGAGTTGAATGCTTTGTGATATGACTGACGACCAATCGATGTCACAGAGTGCTCAATTTGAAGTGACATGTATGATGTACGCATTACTTCAGACAGTTAATTTCAAAGCAATAGTAAGTGGAACACATAAAATTTGAAAAGAAGGTTGAGTGCCGGGGCGGGCAGGACCGGATTTGCGTGTAAGCTAAGTAAGCAGTAGTTCATAGCCTCGCAGTCTGATGGAGCCTCCAAACAATGAGCAAGTACGATGGTGTGTTATAAAACTTCGGTGGTAACAAAGGGCTGACTGAATCTCCTCAGGATAAAATGGTAAAAATGTTCCACACAGGACAGCTTCCTAGGTAAACGCACACAAAGATAAAGTTGCCCCTGTCCACGATAGAGGTATGGCTCCACTTATTCGTAAATGAAGAAATCCCGGTACCCATTGAATATGGGGCTTGGTGGGCCGCAGCGCCTGTCAGGATGTTTTGGAGAAGGAAAGAACGGAATGAATTTGGGAGCCTCCATACTTTCCGTTAGGTCCAACTGTGGGATTCTTACCAGTCACATGAAGGTTTCTGTGTACATACACTTGCAATTCCTTTTGGGCCTAAACGACCGTGTGTTTTAGACGCGTTCGCAAATTTGCGAAAAACGATTATTTGTTTCGTCAAACCTTATCTGGCCGTCCGTCTGTCCGTCCGCATGGAACAACTGGGCTGCTACTGGACGGATTTCCATGAGATTTTATATTTGAGTATTTTTCGAAAATCTGTCGAGAACCTTCAAGCTTTATTAAAATCTGACAACAAAAACGTGTACTTTACATGAAGACCATTATACGTTTATGATAATATCTCGCCCACTTCTTCTGAGATTGGGAGATGTTTCGTACAAAATTTACAGAGAAAATCAAAACATATTTTATGTGCAGTAACTTTTTCCCGAAAGTCGTGCTGTTTGTAAGATAATGCAAAAAAATATGCTAGAGCCAGTCGGGGCTCAGATGACAATGTAATATGGCGCGTGTGTTTTGCATGCAGAGTAGGTAAGGCAGAATGCAGACAAGCATTCATAGTAATAAAAATTTAATATTCTTTATGACTTTTTCACGGCAACAGTGGTTACGCGAATGCGTCTCAATGTTACCGTATACGTACGTTGCCTTGTCTTGTATCCTTCCGAAAATCACAGGGAATTAATTTATCACAAATTAGGGACTTAAGAAGTCTTAATTTTGCCACGGGATTGGGGTCTGTTTTTTATTTTAAAACTGTGGATTGTTTTGGCTACTTACATCTAGAGTTCTGGACTTTTTTGAGCTTCCATTCTACTGTGTCATAATTTCCTGTCCTCTGTCGGAGAATGGTGTTTCTATTTCTCAGAGCCTTGCTGCCAATGATGGGGTTGTGTGCATCAAAATAAGCCTTCGCCGCCTGTATTTATTTCCTTCGCAAACCCCCCGCTCATAATATTTTATGGCCTTTCATTCCATCACCGTGAGACCTTTCATTCATAAAATGTAACTAAGGCATTTCAGAAGACTATACGCTTGGCCACATTCTGTCGTTTGAGGATACTTTGCTTGTATCCAACTACCGTGATATGTACATAAAAAGCAAAGTTGTTCTTGACCACGTCAGGAAGGCATATAGGGGGACTGGAAGTATAACCCTACCCACTCTTAACCTTGGCATTAGATGGAGGCGAGTGGTCAACCCCACTCCCTGGCCGCTTTGTATCCGATGAAACAAGACGACGGTACCCAATGAGTAGGAGGCTGGGCCCCATCATTCGTACGAGTAATATCAAAACCGCCAGAAATGTAATTATCGTAGATTTAATTTTGAGGTGTTCTGTATTGTTTTTAATTCCCATTATACTTTGTTAATTACGGAGACGTGTTTTATTCATGTGTTGTCATACCTGTAACTGTAGCCTGCACAGATCATGCCCCCCCCCTCCCCATGCCACTACGGCCCAACGCGGGCCATAGCCTCCTCATGCTTGAGGTTTCTAGATCACACACAACGACGCATCACAGTCTGTAGGACTCCTCTGGACACGTGATCAGTGCGTCGCAGAGACCTCTACCTGACAACACACAACACTCACAACAGACAGACATCCATGCCTCCGTTGGGATTCGAACCCACAGTCTCAGCAGGCGAGCGGCCGCAGACCTACGGCTTAGACCGCGCGGCCACTGGGACCGGCACAGATAGTTGTTAACGGATCTAATTTTAGGGTTCTTAACTACAGACATAGGTCCATAAATAGTACCTGTATTTGAATGGAACCAGATTTATAGACCTGACCTCACATGACCTTAGGTCAGGCAAGTTGTGTAATGATACAAAAGTGCAAAAGTTCACACTTATTTGCTGACACAGCATTTTGATGTAACCATTTCCCCACGAGGGTTACCAGGTCGCACGAACCAGCATGCATGCGGCTTGTTTTAGTTAAAAATTTACAAGATATTTCATGACTTGTGACTGATCACCGAGCGGCACGGCAGAAGTTCTCGCCCGTAATCAAATAACACGTGAACTGAGCTCCCAGACACAGTTGGACGAATACAGCGATGTACTGACCTGAATTCATGCTTCTTGTGCAGGAGGACACAAGTTCGAATCCCAGCTGAAACCCACTGTCCTGTCTATTTTTCTGTGGCTTTCTTCCGTTCTTCCAGTAAATATCTTAACGTGGGCATTAACTCTTGCCCATTCATCGTTTCTGGTCATCCTAACTTTCTCGATTGCGTAATATGCAATTCATAATCCATCGTTAAATTACAAGAACGTTGTGTAGCGTATCGTATGACTGTCATACGGTGTTACGCACTGGTCCGTTCTAATTAGCTAAGTTGGAACCAAATCTGATCAGTATTCGAGAGATCTCCGAACAAAACGTTGAAGTAGAATGTACGGAACCGGCCGAATACACACATTTCCTCCTGAAATCACAGTATGTTTACTTCTTCCCATTCGGTTGGGACACGTGCATTGGCTATAGAATAGGGGCGTTATTTTGTCTGACTGGCTTGCGTAACTTATGAAGATCTGGCATACGATAAACAATAAGTTTCTTAGATCCGACGTTCAATATATCACCCAACAAATGCATTCTGTAATACGCCATTCATAATCACTCTGAATGATGTGTCACAAAGTGCGTTTGTTGGATGATGTATTGATTGTAAGAACATGCACGGTATGAATAATATACAGTTAGATCTGACGTGTCTCTGTGAGCCGAAGGAGACCCTTTAGGGCACCTTATTTAAACACGGCGACTACAAACCTAATACTGGCAGCAGCACGTTCAATAGAAACAGTTGGATCCCAACTCACGGCGAACTGATCTAGAGATGAGCGCTGCGCTGCCAGCCGTCACGCGAAACGGTCTGTAAGAAGTAGCGATACGAATTGTGAGATTCGCTAGTATCTCTAGACTATCGCGTTGCGGACCCGTACGACTAAAAATGATGTATATAATCTAGCCACTTTTCTACCTTCAAAGCAACTCGTCACTGTGAAGCCAGTTTCCAGGCGGTGGTCCTTGTTTTTTAAAACTTTGAAAACTCTTTCTGTTTTAATACTGTTAAATTTCACTGGCCTGTAACTTAGTACGTTTGGTGGTTGAAGAGAATTTAGCAAGTCGTTTATACACAATTACAAAGAGGATACCTTGATTAATGGGCTATAATGGCGAATGAATTTTAATTTGTTGTATGTTGTGTGCGCCTGTGCGACGCGCTGATCACTCGTTCAGAGGAGTCCAACCGGGTGTCTGTGTGTGTGTGTGTGTGTCTAATTGTGATCTACAAAACCTCGACAATGAGGTGGCGTAGGCCCGAGTTTGGCTCTTCCGCTACAGAAGAAGAACAATGTGGACTTTGGTTTCTATAGTAAAACCAAATAGATGCACCAATGTATCAAATTTATTTTATTTTGGAATGACATTCTACATGTTTCGGACGGTCTTTCCGCCCATCATCAGGAGTTCAAGACTGTTCATACAGCAACAGGCGTTTGTCAAACAGATACTTATCTGTTTGACAAATGCCTGTTGCTGTATGTACAGTACAGTCTTGAACGCCTGATGATGGGCGGAAAGACCGTCCGAAACATGTAGAGTGTCATTCCAAAATAAAATAAATTTGCTACATTGGTACATCTAGTTGGTTTTACTATAGAAATAACATTACGATGCCCGGCCCTATGAACGTCAAATTTGTGGACTTTGGTATTAGCGGATTGCATTACCAGACATTTAAGTGGTTAATTTTGAATATAAAAAGGTACCAATAATACGCACGTAAAAATCTAACAACTTTTTAAACAGTTAAAAAAATGTGTTCATAAAATCCGGCATGTTTCTGTGGCGGCCTCCACCGCCATCAGGGAAAGTCCACTTATGACATAAACTGCCATAAGTGGACTAGCTTATTAGTTTTGTATGTGCATATGTTTGGTGCCTTTTGTATTTGAATTTATAATGTAAGGTGAGAACAGCAATATAAAGATATATAATTTTAATTTATAATCGATTAATTGGTATATTAATTGATCAGACTTGTTGCGCAGAAACTGGAGTCCAGTAGCTTGTTTATGCATGAAGTCGGACTTGATGATTGTTTTTACATTTGTTGATATCTGAAGTTGTTTTATACATGCTGATAGAGTTTGATCGAGACCGAGACCATTTGGCATAGTTGCCGATTTGTTTAACTTGCATTCGGAAATGCTTTGGTTCGAATGTCGACTGTTGTCTGCTCTTCTGTTTTCTCGTGTTTCCGCTTGTCTCTACTGACAGTCCGTGACAGTGTCAACTTAAACTGCTTGCGTCACGGTTAGCCCCCAGATTTCTGTGTTAACAGTACATAAGTGTATAAGGGAGGGGTAAAAAGGTAACGGTATACCTGTTCACACCACGAAGGCATGTGGGGGGTGGAGGTGTGGAGTTATAGCTTCTCATTCTAACCGCGGTGCTACATAGAGGTGAGTGGTCAGCATCAGACCCCGGCCGCTTTGCCGTCGGAAAACAGCGCCTGTACTCATTTAATAGAGGCTTGATAGCTCCCAGAGCCGGTCTGTACGTTTGGGGAGAGAAAAACATCTTGCAATAAAGTGGTTTATTTAGTCTTGACACATTATCAATATATAGTCAATAATACATGATTTTGGCTACATGTTTCGGTTTTACCAAACCACCTTCAGGCCAATATTTTCTATACAGAGGTGCATTTAGTGTGTACATACATTGTGGGATCCCATAGTGTTTACA
>Ga0123352_10021992_pt1 | contig 10165 bp, 35 predicted proteins | sample TergutLab28metaG_FD_89700 | JGI IMG/M metagenome (GOLD analysis project Ga0123352, IMG submission 89700) | Labiotermes labralis P1 segment gut microbial communities from Petit-Saut dam, French Guiana - Lab288 P1 | ecosystem: Host-associated > Arthropoda: Insects > Digestive system > Gut ...
CCTGAGGATGATCCCATAGAGGGATTGAAACATGTAGGAGATATTTTAAATCCATTTTAATCCAATTATGTGGTTTTAAATGGTTTGACAAGTATGTGCAATTAGTTGGTTTTAATAAATATTTTTATCACATTGCACGGTAATAAAATGAAAAAAAAAAGTGTCACTGTGTTACTGTCCGAGTGATTCTGTTTACCGCAGTCTGAATATTTCTACCATTGCTCCATACTCATCCTCGTATATATATATATATGTTACAGAAAGGAGAAGCGGCCGAAGATTGGGAAACTTCAATCATTTTATCAAAAATAGTGGGTCGTTGTGACGGAAGGTGCTGTAACATTCGTTGTGTTTTTAAAGGGCCTGGAATATTTAGAGCCTTACAGTACCTATCTACATGCTAAATACGTACGAGGGCGTTCGATTCCACTATCTCAGCAACTAGAACCAAGATATTCGCCTCAGATTGCACTGCCAATGGACCGATGTAAACAAGATTTACAGTGCTTATTGAAACGACTTACTGCCAGTACTCAATTATGAAGCCGTTCCGACACAGTTTCAGTATAATATATCGATTAAAGCGGTCCAGATTGGCCGGTTCCACATGGCGGTCTGCAGAACACGCGGACTGTCAACTTTTCAAACATTCATTTACACGGCACTCTGATCACTGCTCTGTACTCTAAACTATATAATCCATAGGGCAGAGTTCTTATTGAGAAGCTAATCGGTTCTCAGCTAGTTGAGAAATTCCCCGTATTTTATTGCACCCAAAGGTTCATTATCGTATTTTCAAGGGCCCACTAAGTCTATCTGTTCCAAGCCAGCTCAATCCAGTCCGTATCCACACATTCCACTTCCTGAAATCCCATCGTAACATTATCTTCTTATCCACTCCTGTGTATTCCAAGTTGTCTCTTTCCTTTACGCTTCCCAACCAAAACCCTGTGTATGCATCTTCTCTCCCCATACGTGCTACATGTCCCGCCCATCTCATTCTTCTCATTTGATCACCCAGATAATATTGATGATGAGTACAAATCATTATCTCCTCTTCATGTAATTTCCTCAACCCCCCTGTTACCTTGTCCCTCTTAGGCCCAAATATTCTCCTCAACATCCTATTCTTAAACACCTTCGGCCTACTTTCCTCCCTCAATTTGAGTGCCCAAGTTTCACAATCATGCAGGAAACATTATAGTTCTGAATATCTAATCTTTTAATTTTTTATATCAAACTGTAAAGATTCAGCACCGAATGATAGCAAACACACTCTCACATCAGTCTGCTCACAGTTTCTTCCTGAATAGAATTATGATCCTTAAACAGTTTTTCCCAAATATCTGAACTCTTCCAGCCCTTCAAAGGGACTGTTATAAATCTTCGTATTGTGACTTCTTCCTGCATTCGGATCACGATATATGACCATTTACTTAGTTTCATCAGCATTTACTTGCGTAGCTACCAAAACATCTGTGTTTTTCTCTATAGTGAATTAAAAGGCAAAATAAGTCAAAACACAATTAGCAGAATTTTTCTTACAACACCCAGAACAGCTTCACATACCATACCGGTCAGACAAACATAAGATCATAAAAATCTTCAGATATTTTGCCGACATACTGGTCATCTACGACACCAATCACACAGACGCCCAGAACATATTGACAGACTTCCTCACAATACAGCCGACATTCAAGTTCACAGTGGAATGAGAGACAAACAACCACATGAACTTCCTTGACGTCACCATCCATACGATACCTACAAACTGAAGATTTGCCGTATACAGAAGACCTACATTCACTGACACTATCATTCCATACATCTGCAACCACTCCAAACAACACAAATACGCCACAGTGAGATTCTTTACAACAGACTGCACACCTGTAGCCTACAACAAGATGATTACGACGAAGAAGTTACCACCATCCAGAACATACTGTAAAACAAAACCTTCTGATCAACCATGAGAACCCTCCCAACCTAAAACCACCTCCCAACATAACTAGAGTACAAATAAAGATTGCACCCACAAATCCCCGACATAAAAATGGGCCACATTCACATACGCGGGCAAAGAAATCGCGTCCATCACTAACCTATTAAAAAAGAACGACAAAAGATTGCTATTCAGGACTATCAAAATCATACAGAAAATGTTAATGCATAAGGAACAGACTTCAGACACACATTCACGATCAGGAGTATACAAGCTGACATGCGCAGACTGTAGTAAGGTGTATTTGGGGACAGACCGACCGAGGTTATGCCACACGGTTACAAGAATATATGATGGCATTCAGAATAATCAACAAATCTTCCAACTTCGCTAAGCACCTCACAGAATACAAACACTGCTTCGCACACATCTACAATACCTCACAGAACAGACAAACTCATTCGGACCCATTGACAACGCAGCACAGAACAAACACACTCATTAGGCCCAAACCACAACACCACACAAAACAAACACAATCCTTCGGAACCATTCACAACACCTCACAGAACACACACATTCATAAGGACCAACACACAATACCTCACAGAACATACACACTCCTTCGGACCCATCCACAACACGTCACAGAACACACACACACTCCTTACGAACCACCCACAACACTTCACAGAATACATATATTCATTAGGACCAACACACAACACCTCACAGAACATACACACTCCTTCGGACCCATCCACAAAAGCTCACAGAACACACACACTTTTCGAAAATATCCACAACACCTCACAGAACATACAAACTTTTTAGATCCACAAACAATACCTGAGAGGAAACACACATTTTTTGGAACCACAAACAACACCTCAAAGAACACATACATTCCTTCGGACCCAACCACAACACCTCACAGAACACACAAACTCCTTCGGACCAACCCACAAAACCTCACAGAACACAAATTCCTTCGGACCCACCCACAAAACCTTTCAGAACACACAAACGCCTTCGGACCCATCCACAACACCTCACAGAACACACAAACTCATTTGGACCGAAACACAACACCTCACAGAACACAAAATGCTTTGGACCCACCCACAAAACCTGACAGTACACACACACTCTTTCAGACCAATCCACAAAATTTCACAGTACACACACACACACACACACATTCGGACCCATCCACAACACCTCAGAGAAAGTACAAATTACATCGGACACATCCAAAACACTTCACAGAATCTACATTCTTTCGGACCCATTCACAACGCTTCACAGAACACATATTCCTTCGGACCCATTCACAACACCTGACAGAACACACACACTTTTTCGGACCCATTCACAATACCTCACAGAACACGCAGCCATTCGGAATCACTCACAACACCTCACAGAACACACAAACTCATTTGGACCCATTCACAATACTTCACAGAACACACACACTAATTTGGACCATCCCACAAAACCTCACAGAAAACACAAACATTTTGGAATTACACACAAAATCTCACATTAAAAACACACTCCTTCGGACCCACTCACAAAACCTCACAGTACACACACACCCCTTCGCAACCACCCAAATCACCTAAAAGAAAACACACTCTTTGGACCCAACCACAAAACATCACATTACACACACACTTCTTCGGGCCCTCGCACAACAACTAACAGATCACATAAACAATTTGGGACCCATCCACAACACCTCACAGAACAAACACACTCATTTGGAACCACCCACAACAACTCACATAATACACACACGTAATGGACCCAACCACAAAACCTCACAATAAACACACACTCCTTCTGACCCACCCACATAACCTCACAGCTCACACACACACTTTCGGCCCCACACACAACACCTCACACAACAACACAAACTCTTTTGGACCCACACTCAACACCTCAGAGAAAACACACACTTTTTTGGATCCAGTCATAAAATCTCACAGTACACACACAAAATTACGGACCGACCCATAACACCTAAAAACACACACAAGTTTGGACCCATTCGCAAAACCTCACAGAACACACACACTCTTTGGACACACCCACAAAAATTCACAGTACACACAAACTCCTGTGGACCCAACCACAAAATCTCACAGTACACACACTCCTTCGGACCCACCCACAACACCACACAGAACAGACATTCCTTCGGACCCACACGCAGAATCTCACACTACACACACAATATTTCTGACCCAAACATATCTCACAGAACACACAAACTATATTGCACTCATCCACAATACCTCACAGAACACACACACTCCTTTGGACCCATCCAAAACACTTAAAAAAACACACACTCTCTTTTGGACCCACTCACGAAACCCTACAATACACAAACACTCCTTCGGACCCACCCACAAAACCTCACAGTACACACACACACACTCCTTCGGAAACACCCACAACACATCACATAACACAAACAATTCTTTGGATCCACCCAAAAAACCTCACAGTACACAAACATTCCTTCTGACCCACCCACATCTCACAAAATACACAAACTCCTTTGGACCAACTCACAAAACCACACACAAAAATTCACATTAAACACACACATTTCTTCGGACCAACCCACAACATCTCACAGAACACAAACACTCTTTGGACCCACCCATAACACCTCACAGGACACACATACTCTTTTGGACCCAACCACAAAACGTCACAATACACACACACTCTTTCTGACGCACCCACAAAACCTTATAGTACACACACACTCCTTCGGACCCATCCACAAAAACTCACAGTACACACACACTCCTTCGGACCCACCCACAAAATCTGAGATTACACACATACTCCTTCGGACCCAACCACAAAACATCACAGTAAACACAAACTCTTTCGGGCACACCCACAACAACTCACAGAACACAAACACTCCTTTGGACCCACCCACAACACATCATAGAACACACACACACACTCTTTCGGATCCACCCACAATACCTCACAGTACACACACACTCCCTTGGACAACCCACAAAACATTACAGTACACACATACTCCTTCGAACACGCACACAAAATCTCACAGTACACACACACTCCTCCGGACCCACCGAAAAAACTCACAGTACAAACACGCTCCTTCATACACAACCACAACACCTCACAGAACACACATTCCTTCGGAACCGCCCACAACATTTCAAAGAACACACAAACTCCTTCGGACCCACCCACAACAACTCAAAGAAAACAGTCCTTCGGACCCACACAGAACACCTCACAGAACACACAAACAGCTTCGGACTCACCCACAATACCTCACAGAACACAAACTCCTTCGGACCCACCCACAAAACCACTCAGAACACACAAACTCTTTCGGAACCATTCACAACACCTCACAGAACATACAAACCATTTCGGACCGACCCACAACACCTCAAAGAACACAAACTGCTTTGGACCCACCCATAAACCACACGGTACACACACAATCTTTCAGACCAACCCACAAAACTTCACACTACACACACAAACCTTCGGACCCACCCACAACACCTCACAGAACGTACAAATTACTTCGGACAAATCCAAACACTTCACTGAAGCTGCACTCCTTCGGAACCATTCACAACGCTTCACAGAACACACATATTCCTTCGGAACCGTCCACAACACCTCACAAAACACACAAACTAATTCGGACCCATTCACAATACCTCAGAAACACGCAGCCATTAGGAACCACACACAACACCTCACAGAACACACAAACTCCTTTGGACCCATTCACAACTCTTCGAAGAACACAACACTATTTTGTACCCCCTACAAAACCTCACAGTAACACACACTTTTGGGACAAACCCACAAATCCTCACATTACAAAACACAATCCTTCGGACCCACTCACAAAACCTCACAGTACACACACACACACATACCTTCGGACGCACCCACAACACCTCACAGAACACACACTCTTTGGATCCAAACACAAAATATCACATTACACACACACTTCATCGGACTCTCCCACAACAACTCACAGAACACATAAACGCTTTGGGACCCATCAACAACACCTCACAGAACACACACACTCATTTGGACCCACCCACAACTCACGGAATACACAAACTCATTTAGACCCAATAAGAAAACCTCACAATATACACACACTCCTTCTGACCCACCCACAAAACCTCACAGCCCACACACACTGTTTCGGCCCCACACACAACACCTCACAGAACAACACAAACTCTTTTGGACCCACACTTAACACCTCACAGAACACACACACTTTTTTTGATCCACCCACAAAACCTCACATTACAAACACAAAGCTTCGGACCGACCCACAACACCTTAAAAAACACACACTACTTTGGACCCATTCGCAAAACCACACAGAACACACACACTCTTTTGGACACACACACAAAAATTCACAGTAAACACATACTCCTTCGGACACAACCACAAAATCCCACACTACACACACACTCTTTCGAACCCACCCACAACACCACACAGAACACACATTCCTTCGGACCCACATAGGAAACCTCACAGTACACACACACTATTTCTGACCCACAATATCTCACAGAACACACAGACTCCATTGCACCCATCCAAAACACCTCACAGAACACACACACTCCTTCGGACTCACTCAAAAAACCTCAGGATACACACACTCTCTTTTGAACCCACCCACGAAACTCTACATTACTCAAACACTGCTTCGGACCCACCCACAAAACATCACAGTAAACACACACTCATTCGGACCCACCCACAACACCTCACAGAACACACACAATTCTTTGGACCCACCCACAAAACCTCACAGTACAGACACATCCCTTCCGACCCACTCACAACTCACAGAATACACAAACTCCTTTGGACCAATCCACAAAACCACACGGAACACACATTCCTTCGAACCCACACACAACACCTCACAGAACACACACACTCTTTTGGACCCACCCACAAAACGTCAGAACACACAAACACCACTTCGACCGCACCCACATAACCTCACAATACACACACACTCTTTCGGACTCACCCACAAAATATTATATTACACACACACTCCTTCGGACCCACCCACAAAACTTCGCAGTACACACACACTCCTTCGGACCCACCCACATAACCTCACAGTACACACACACTCCTTCGGACCCACCCACAAAACCTCGCAGTACACACACACACTCCTTCGGACCCACCCACAATATCTTACCGAACACACACACTCTTTTGGACCCACCCACAACACCTCACAGAACACACACACTCTTTGGACCCACCCACAAAACCTCACAGTACACACACTCTCTTAGGGACCCATCCACAAAACCTCACATTACACACACACACTTCTTCGTACCCATGCACAACACCTCACAGAACACACATTCCTTCGGAACCACCCACAACACTTCACAGAACACAGAAACTCCTTCGGACCCACGCACAACACCTCACAGAATACACAGGCCTTCGGACCAACCCACAGCACCTCACAGAACACACAAACTCCTTCGGACCCACCCAAAACACCTCACAGAACACAAACTCCTTCGGACCCACTCACAATACCTCTCAGAACACACAAACTCCTTCGGACCCATTCACAACACCTCACAGAACACACAAACTCCTTCGGACCGACCCACAACACCTCAAAGAACACAAACGCGTTCGGACCCACCCACAAAATCTCTCAGAACACACAAACTTCTTCGGACCCACACACAACACCTCTCAGAACACACAAACTCCTTCGGACCCACCCACAACACCTCCCAGAACACAAACTCCTTCGGACCCACCCACAACACTTCTCAGAACACACAAACTCCTTCGGACCCACCCACAACACCTCACAGAACACAGGCTCCTTCGGACTCACCCACAAGGCCTCATAGAACACACAAACTCCTTCGAACCCACCCACAACACCTCACAGAACACACAAACTCCTTCGGACGCACCCACAAGGCCTCACAGAACACACAAACTCATTCGGACCCACCCACAAGGCCTCACAGAACACATAAACTCATTCGGACCCACCCACAACCCTATACAAATATTACAACTACAAAACAAAAGCACATTTAAACACTACAGAACGATTCTACATTTGCACAGAAGGAACCAGAAACAACCACCTCAAAGACGACTCAACTATCTTCCCCAACTATATACTAATGTGTCAGTGCTACACAAAGTGTCCAGCACCACTAGAACCAACAAATATGACGTCTGTTCTACGGATCTCCAACGCCACACGTACGTACCGCTCAGTGTGCCTCAGTTAGTGATCTAGACACACCTACTGTTCCACCTCACATGTAGTTCTTTGTGTCTTTCCCACAGATGTGACACTTATAGAACTGCTAATCGCCATCCGGAACCCTCCCCCCAACACCAACAACGACAGAGCCTAAGAGGAATCACCCCCCTCCCCCCAGATTACCGCATACCAACGCACTTCCACCGCCTTACCTGCTCACACACAGTATATATCTCATATATATATATATATAATTTATATGCCACATGATAAGATCACAACATACGACACACACAAATATTGTTTTGTCTCTTTGAACTTTGCAAACCTGATGATGGCCCGCGAGTAGGTCGAAACATGTCGTTTCATTAACACCAATAAAACTGGTTGTGTTTTGGCTTACTTTGCCTTTTATTTCATTGTTACGTACACAACGGGGATGCTTCAAATAAAGATTTCTCTATAGTGTATACTCTTCCTCCCAATATATTAACATCATCAACACCAACCAGAAGCTGGTGTGTACCATTTAATGTCAAGCCATCCTGGTTTACCGGAACCCTACTAATTGCGTACTCTAAAGCAAATTTGAAAGGTAATGACGATCAAACATTTTGTTTTAAACCATTCTTCAAAGGAAACATTTCAGATAAATACCGATTTGCCTACCCGGAATGTGCTGTAATTTTCATTTAGACATTTTCATTAGCCCTACTAGATTCATGGGAATATCAAACTCAATGAGATTATTTAACAAGACCTCCCTCCTAAATAAATCATAAGCTTTCTTAAATTCCATAAATACCTGATGAACAGCTTCATTTTATTCCCATTTCTTCTCAAGTATTTGAACAATCCACAATTTATGATCAACAGTTGACCTATTGCGTCGAAATCTACACTGAAGACCCCTAAAAATTTCCTCTGCATGTGGGGTTAACCTTGACAGCAGGATGTTGCATAACATTTTGTACGTAGTTTGTTAAAGTGTAATGCCACTGTAATTACTGCAATCTGTTTTATCGCCCTTCCTATAGATTGGTACAATGATCGACTCCTTCCACTCCTCACGCAATTCCTGCTTTTTCCAAACAGAAATAATAAGTTTATGAATCTCATAACGAAGAGTTTTACGGTCTGCCTTAATTGATTCTGATTTTATTTGATCAATACCTGATGATTTGTGACTTTTTAGCTCTTCAATAGCCAACCCAATCTCCAAGGCACTTGGATCAGGCACTAGTGGTACTGCTGTGTGTACTTCTGTCTGCCTAACATCACTAACACCTTGTATATTGAACAACTGAAAAAAATATTTCCAAAACCTAGCCAAAATAATGTGTGAATCTCTAACCAAATCACCCTTCTCATCCTTTACTATATTACATCTAGGCTGGTAAACCTTCTTAAGGTCACTGATGCTACTATATAGGTCCATAATATTTTTTTTTATTTTTCTGTTAGATTTAAGTTCCTCAATTTTATCTGACTTATATTCCTACTTTTTTCTTGAACTGCCTACTAGCTTCACATCTTGCGGTGTTCACCTGAACATTCTTCATTAAACCACAGTATATGCTGTTTCAATTCACATAGAACTAGACTGTGTGTAGCTGTGTGATTGATTTCCTCTTTAACGTTTTCTCAAAATTTCAGTTCTCAAACCTGTAGACCTTTCGGAGATCTTAATCTGATACTGTTTCCAAAACTCCAGCTCATTTTGATTCCTAATATTAATTTTTTCACCATCAAATATCTGTGTTGCTTGTTTACTTACTGCCAATCTTTTCCTAACTTCCGCAAACACCAGACAGCTATCAGTATCATAGTCAGCTCCAAGGTAAGATCGTACATCAAGTATACTTAAA
>Ga0123352_10021993_pt1 | contig 10164 bp, 6 predicted proteins | sample TergutLab28metaG_FD_89700 | JGI IMG/M metagenome (GOLD analysis project Ga0123352, IMG submission 89700) | Labiotermes labralis P1 segment gut microbial communities from Petit-Saut dam, French Guiana - Lab288 P1 | ecosystem: Host-associated > Arthropoda: Insects > Digestive system > Gut ...
CTACAAACCAAACCCTCCTTTTTTTTAATCCCCCCCCCCCGCTTTTAAAACCCCCCCAAACGGGAAATTTTTTCCCTCTTTCCCCAATCTCCCCCCCCCCCCCCCCCAGCGCAGTTATCCCCAAAGCAGCGATCGTGTATTCGTATGAGAATGTCGTCCGGCGCTGCTGAGAATTGCCCAACGTCCGCCGTAGTGACGTGTGTATCGGTCGCTATGGCCTGCGCTCCCCTTCCACCCGCCAGTGCTCTACGTCGAATGCCATCTGTATACGTAATGGGTCGCGGGCAAGGAGTTCGCGAGCGTATTGCTCAACCGAATTTATGTAAATCCTGTGCTTTGTGCAGCACACGGCCTTAAGCGAACTGGGGAGAGACGCCAGTAAACTTGGAGGTCGTTTGTGTGACTGCGGAATGGCCTACTGTGGACATGAAGGGAAGAAGATGGGTCTTGGTCTGACTGCCCTGCCCTGGTGATTGCTGTCATTAAAACAGCTGACATTAGCTGAAGAATTGGCGCATTTATATATAAATTGAATGTTTAAAGTTGGTGACTATAAGGATCTAAGTAAGAGTGTTAGATACTAGTGTTTTAATAAACAAAGGGAGACCGGTTGCTTATTTACCATATAAAGGATATGATAGATTATAACAAAAATTGCTATAAACGTTCTTAGTAATACGAAAACCAATGGTTTTATGCAGGAAGCAAAACCATATGAATTACCAGTGATAATACCCACCAGAGGTGCTGTTGTTGAAGGGATATTGGTTTGGTATGCAAGGAGGTTCAAGACAAGGCGAAGCTGGCGGTGGTTTGTTTGTTTCTACACAGTATTTTAATGGACTGAAAAGTTCGGATGGCAGCCAGTGGTGTGTGCTGATTCCGTTTTGTCAGGTCACGTTTTGGTGTAGATGGTGCCTGATAGTGAGGACAGGAAGTGTTTCTGTTTGCTGTGCCGTTTCTTGATCACCGCTTTCTGTTAGTTTCGCAAAACGTTGCGTTGTAGCAGTGTGTTGCTGGATGTGCAGGAGCCACTTGTTCATGTCCCTCCACTAGTTGTGCGGTGCGCTTCACTTTACCTCTTCTTGCCCCGTCATAATTATTATATCTGCCCTTAGTAGATGTCACTGGTTACAACAAACTCGGGCGTGCAGGGAATTTGTATCGATTCCTTCCAGAAACAGGTGTAAATATTTTCATTTTCACCGAAAGCTGAATCCCCGTAATGAAGCACAGTTCTAGGCACAGAATCCCTGTAATAAAGCACTGTTCTAGGCACAGAATCCCTGTAATAAAGCACTGTTCTAGACACTGAATCCCTGTAATGAAGCACAGTTCTAGGCACCGAATCCCTGTAATAAAGCACTGTTCTAGGCACAGAATCCCTGTAATAAAGCACTGTTCTAGACACTGAATCCCTGTAATAAAACACAAATCTAGGCACTGAATCTCTGTAATAAAGCACTGTTCTGGGTACAGAATCCCTGTAATAAAGCACTGTTCTAGACACTGAATCCCTGTAATAAAGCACAGTTTAAGGCACTGAATCCCTGTAATAAAGCACTGTTCTAGGCACTGAATCCCAGTAATAAAGCACAGTTCTAGACACTGAATCTCTGTAATGAAGCACAGTTCTAGGCACTGGATCCCTCTAATAAAGCACAATTCCAGGCACCGAATCCCTGTAATAAAGCACTGTTCTAGGTACCGAATCCCTGTAATAAAGGACTGTTCTAGGCACTGAATCCCTGTAATAAAGCACAGTTCTAGGCACTGAATCCCTTTAATAAAGCACAATTGTAGGCACTGAATCTCTGTAATAAAGCACAATTCTAGGCACTGAATCCCTATAATAAAGCACAATTGTAGGCACTGAATCTCTGTAATAAAGCACGGTTATAGGCACTGAATCCCTGCAATGAAGCATAGTTCTAGGCACTGAATCCCTATAATAAAGCACAATTCTAGGCACTGAATCTCTGTAATAAAGCACATTTCTAGACACTGAGTCCCTCTAATAAAGCACAATTCTAGGCATTGAATCTCTGTAATAAAATGAAGCACGGTTATAGGCACTGAATCCCCATAATAAAGCACAATTCTAGGCACTGAATTCTTGTAATAAAGCACAGTTCTAGGCACCGAATCTCTGTAATAAAGCACATTTCTAGGCACTGAATCCCTCTAATAAACCACAATTCTAGGCACTGAATCCCTCTAATAAACACAGTTATAGACACTGAATCTCTGTAATAAAGCACAGTTATAGGCACTGAATCCCTATAATAAAGCATAATTCAAGGCACTGAATCTCTGTAATGAAGCACAGTTATAGGCACTGAATCTCTGTAATAAAGCACAGTTATAGGCACTGAATCCCTATAGTAAAGCATAATTCTAGGCACTGAATCTATGTAATAAAGCACATTTATAGGCACTGAATCCCTATAATAAAGCATAATTCTAGGCACTGGATCTATGTAATAAAGCACAGTTCTATGCACTGAAAATCCCAGTAATAAAACACAGTTGTGGGCACTGAATCTCTGTAATAAAACACAGTTCTAGGCACTAATACAGAGACAAGATTCCATTGGAGAAGTGTCACTCAGTGTTCAGTACGACGGTGACGTCATGTCCCTAGCACAGAGTTGGACGCGCGTCTGGGTCGAAATTCTGTTTAATATCAGATGTTTACTGCTATATGCATAGAAGGTGCTGGAAATGTTTTCGTGCTGCTCGGAGACACGTGTGACATCTGACAGACACCTTCATTACACGTGCATTAAGTAGCGGCAGGTAATGTCGCTGTGTGGTACTGTGGCTGTGAATTATTGATATGGACATGTGTGCTCTCATTTGGCGACGGCTGCACGTGTTCTGAGGTACACAGAATAGTGAGGGGTGTGACGAATTGCTCTGACAGTTGTGGCTTTAAAAAGCACGCCAATTTTCCGAACTGGACGACTGTAGGGCCCACACATGCAGGGGCATTGGGGGGGGGGGGTGCGGCCGCCCCGGGCGTCAGAATCCTGGGAGTGGAAAAGCGGGCGAAAAATGAATATCTAAAATTAAATAAATAAATAAATAAATATATATATATATCTGGCTACAGAAAGTTTCAAATTATTGATCCACCTGAAAGGAAATGTAATAATGATTGTCACCTTTTAAATGTCGTGATTTCTGCCAGGTGCTTCCATTCCGGGCGCCATAGACCCTAGCTAAGCCAGTGCACAGCTGGCAAACGTGTGCGAATGACTTGGGTTTTTATTTTGTAACTGCAAGACTGTTAGACGTTAGACCCGAGTATTTGGAAGGCGGTCGTATCGGCCTGGTTGAACTATCTGTACGTACGATACCACAGGCGTCAGTCACTGGGCCTGGCAGAGGCTCGAACTCCTCCGGAATGCAAGCCTGGCCGTCATACAAGGCCATATTGTCGCACAGCCTTCGTCATTTAGTATGCACAAAGGCACGGTGAAGTGCGTTGTGTCCAAACTTGTGGTGTTAAGCTGCGTTCACATAATGTGTTCTTCGGAATGTACCTTGTGCTTTTGCGCACTACCAGGTGCTGACAATCATTCAGTGGTTTCGAAATCGATTTATGAACATATTCATCGAACAAGGCGGTATTTCATTTGTTGTAGTGCTGTGTGTAGTGTGCACAGTGCGGTACCGGCCACACGCTGTTGAACAGTGTTGACGACAGCAAACTGCACGCACATTGGCTCTGTGTATGTGTGTGTGTACGTGCGTGCGTGCGCGCTGACTGCAGGGTTTGTCCGACTGCACGACTGCGTGTTGGAACTACTTCTTACCGAACCGTTTGTTGCGAGGCACAAGACGTTTCGAGTTAGGTTCCGGTGCCGGTGACGGTGCCCGTGTCTGTCCAGCTGCAGCCAGCTCTGTTCCATTCGATGTCCGTTTGGTGTTCTCATTTAACCTTTTCAGGCCTTCTCGTTATTGAATTTGAATGACGCCATCCCGTTTCGCACGTGTAATAAATTGAATTGCAAAGTAACGTCATACACAACAATTGAATATCAGTTGTAGTTTTACAACTGGTTAACCAGCCTCATTAACCAGCTGTAAAACTACAAGTAATATTCAATTGTTGTGTATGACGGTACTTTGCAATAAAATTTACTAGTTATGTTATTTGATGCACCAGCAGGATTAACATTCAAGAAATTTACATTCTGCCCACACTGTATTTATGTGTTTTGTATTTATCTCAGAACAAACATCGACTTGTGCCACTTACAGCATAGACTGATTGGTTTTTATAACCGAGATGAAAAGTGTTTACTGCGCGGTACGGACTGGGTCTTTAAATAAAGCAGTCTGCGCTTCGTCTTTAAAGGGTTAAATTGGCTGTGTCGAGCTATGTAGCTGTACACTCGCGAACCGCGGTAATACATATAATGCAGACACGTGACGTGTCTGTTATATGGTTATTTATTGTATCTGTATCCGCTGTTGGGCATTCTGTAGCACCTGACGAAATGTGAGGACCAGATACGCATTTAGTGTGTACATGAAGACGGAGAAGGGCTGTACAGTATTATGATAGCCGAAAGTGGGCGGGAGTGGTGGGGTCATACGGCCGGAAGTGTAGAGAAAGAAACGCATACAGAGTTTTTGTACAAAATCCTGAAGGGAATAGGCCACTTGGAATATGTAGAGGTAAGATGCAGATTGATGATAAACAGAGTCTTGAAACCTGTATGTAAAGGTGCGGACTGGCTGCACGTGGCTTGAGGATGGTGGGCACTTGGGACTGATTGACTGAGCAACTGGCAGGTTATCCGTACAGAGACAGCTGAGCAACTGGCAGGTTATCCGTACAGAGACAGCGTAGTGGTGTTAGGGTTGTGGAATGTTGACCTGTCAGTCCGGACGCTGCATGTGCTGGGAATAGAACTGTGGTTTCACGGTTTGTCCGTCCCGTAGCCTGCGTGGAGGCAATTTGGTGGCCTAGATGTGAAAGCGGTGCCCCAGCGTTATTGCGCTGTGCCCAGTCGGGCGACATGAATAGCGTGTGTGTCTAGATTTTGTAATGCTGATGCACTTGTGAGAGTTGAGTTGGAACTGCTGTGCGTGTAGTATTGACTGATCCAGCAACGGGTGTCGCAAGGTACGGCCTGCCTTTGCTTGTGTCTGTCATTCTGTAGCTCTGAGTGTGCTGTGGTTAAGAATATGTGCAGAATATTGATGGTGCGATAGGATAAGTTACGTTAGACTGATTGATTGATTGGTGGTGGATGGATGGATGGATAGATAGATAGATAGATAGGTTGTTTAATTGATGGATAAATGGGTTGGTTGATTGATGGATAGAGAGATGGTTTGTTTGGTTGATTGATGAATAGATTTGTTGATTGATGGATAATTGGTTGGTTGACTGATGGGTAGATTGGTTTGATTGGTAGATTGGTTGACTGATGGGTAAGTTGGTTGGTTGATTGATGGGTGGGTAAGTAGGTAGGTAGGTAGATAGTGGATATTGTTATCATTATCCCTCTGACTTCAGTATCACGATGAAACAGACAGGCGTTATGACGTAATTGCACGGTTGCATGCCGAAACATGCCACAGTAAGACCGCATTGGTGGGCGCACCGTCATGGTTTGAACGTCGCCAGGATGCCCAGCTGCTCTTACGTCTGATAGTGACACCATGGTATGAAGTCTTTTTGGGCAGCGGTTGACTAGGAATCTTAGTCGCCGTCGTGATTAAGACCGATATGCAGTCTACGTGACCAACCAATGGCCGTGTAAGGCACGGAATCGTTACGCCTTTTGGTCATGCCTGTTCGCCCGTGAACCGCACTAGGTGATCGGTTTTAGTCTGCCTGGTTTAGTCGCGTGTGCAGCATTGAGAAAAGCGACTGGTAGCATCGTCACGTCTGCCGGTCCGTCCGCAAGGAACAGCGCGGCTCCAAATGGACAGATTTTCATTAAATCTGATAAGTGGAGTATTTTTCGAAAATCTTGCGAGAAAATTCAGGTGTAATAAAAATCCGGCAAGAACGGTGGCCATCTGGATACGTGTAGAGAAAATCACAGCACACATTTTGTGTTCAGTAAATGTGTTCCGAAACCCTTGTTGTTTCTGTAATAGTGCATTGTTGCCTTTCCACTGCAACTGTGGTTACCCGGACGCACAACAGTTGTAAGTTATGCGTAAGTACATTGCTGTCCTGTTGTTAACGCAAGTGACGGTTCACCGAGCGCCGACGTAGATAGCGCTGCGATCGCTGTACCGATGACGTCATATGCAGACACAGCAGCGACTTGTGTGTTCTGTTCTAACAGGATCGCCAACTTGACATCGCCAATTATGTAACTCACCCCTGTGGTGCAGCGTTTGTCTTAACCTGTTAAAGCCTACCGGTAATTTTACGTACCACAGAGTTTAACATTAAAAAATTCTACGTTGTTATCGCATGGAATGTGTGTGTTTTGTATGAGTCACGGAACAAACAGCAAATCTAACCTTACACAACATTAAAAGACTGGTTTTTATTACCGAGGTGGAGAGTGTTTACTGCGCGGTACGCACACAGTCCTTACATAACACAGATACGGTTCGCCTTTAAATGGTTAACTCTTTGTACAGAAACCGCAGGATGGGGTGGTGACATCAGGAAGGCCTTCAGGTGCCAATAATCGGGCATAGAGCGACGGTTTATTGACAATTAGCTGCTTGTAGCCTGTGTGTGCATTATTTATGTGACGTTTTCATACACAGTTCTTGGACATCTTGACCCTGGATTTGAAGCAGCACGGTCTTTCGAAACGTCGATAAGTGTTTAACGGTCGAAACGGCTGAGCATTCCACAACTTGGAACCCTCGACTTCTGTTCAGCTTGCAGGTTCATTGCCGCTTTCACAACAGCCAGCCTTGTGTCTGTACCCTCACCCTGATTACTGCAGTCCACATTTCACGTCTTAGTAAACATGTATCGTTTGCCTTCGTTAACTGCAATAAAGGGAGTTGATGGAATGACTGTTCTTGCCTATGAAGTTTCAAACCACTTCTCCGATTTTTACGGAACCTGGTAACATCGTTACGCCATTACAGGCCACTAAAACGCCGTACTTTGTAAATTTGCTGGAATCAGTAATAGAAGGGTGACGGACTGGTGAAACGGTAGATACACTAGCGCCACCTGCTTAAGTCTTCCCAGTTGTTGCATGGTAATAGATATTGAAATAAATACGTAACTTTTTGTCGTGTTGGCGTGTCTGTGGGGTCCAGAGTACAGACGTGGCGACTGTGCGTTCATGTAATCTTTCGTCATTGTGGCGGCGATGCGCAACTTCTGAGGCAGTTAAAAATCTATAGGGTGTTCAAGTAATGAGATATGCCGTTTGCGCTGTCCGCAGGGCAGTTTTTGTGGCTGGCTAGTTGTATCCGCCATGTCAGCAGCAGTACGTTGCATGTTGCTCAACAGGCCGTGTGAACACGGTGGGCTGACTGCCATTGTCGCTTGTCGCGTAGACGTACTGTGCGCTTGACCCCCACTGTCTGTCTCCTTTGACCGCTCTGCACTTGGGCCCCATTTCCGTTCGCTGTTGAACTCGTTGCTGATTAGCATATATCAATATGTATCGTGGAGTTTCCAAATATCAGATACACATGTTGCCGCACAACTGTAGAACCTTCCATTCTGAGGTGAAGGTTAGGCTTTGGCTTGGTCTGTTGAGACTCACGTACAAGGGGTGTACAAAGGACTCTTTAACAGCCATACATTTAGACAGCTGTAGACATCTGCCAGTCCCGCCACGTAAGGCCGAGAACAGCTCCACAGATTTTCATGAAATTTGACATTGGTGGGGAGGTTGTTAAAATTTTTGCAATACCCTCCAGTTGTTTGTCAAAATCGAACAATAACGACTGCTTTCCACGAACATCTACGTGCGTTTAAGCACGTCTCCAGAGTACCACGCCAAGTGTTTGCTCTGAACAGAACGCTCGCTTGATGTTCACGATTATCGGGTCCCAGGGTTTTGTCCGTCGTCTGTTGAAGCTAATAACAAAGTCTCTTACGCACGTATTTGCCCGGGGAAGGACACATCCAGTTTTGGGGAACCTTCTTTTTTAATACCAGACGGTGGGTAATGCATAGTCATCCGAACTCTGTAGAAATGACACGTGGCCAACACGTTTTTCCCACGTGTTGACTGTTTTCGAGATATCGCCCTCTTTGTTGCGCTGTGTACATTTCGTCATGTGTTCATTGCACGACTGGAGTAACCTCTTGTATTTGTTTCGGTATTACGGATATTCTGGTGAGCGGAGTGCAGTGTCTGCCAGTGCCGAGGGCTGATATGGCCCGTAGTGACGACACTGGCTGTGCGGTTGACGTCATCATCGGCGTCATGAACTAGTCTCTTTAATCGCTTCCGTTTCTATCGTGTCATCTTGCTAATTTTCAGGACATAATTTCGATAGAATATTGAAATCTGTCTCATTTTGAAACTGTGACGTCAGCGTCGAAGTTAGTGGTTGCGACGTATCTTTGCAGTTGGCAGGCACTGTCACAACTGGTGCATCTGGACGGACAAGAAGTGTACCCTGAAGATGGCGGCAGACCGCTACTGCCCAGCGTCACTACCCATGTACCAGTAAGTACGGTGTCATATCTGCAATAAAGCATTGCTAATAGCCACCGCCGTAAAAATTTGAAATCTTCAAGAGCTAATCGCAGTTCAACACCCCACAGGTCGGGTGTCCTGATTCAGATAGTCGTGGTTTTCCTTAGTACCACCTTCAGTATCGTTAGGATAAGGATTATATGCATTTTGCTTATTGCGTATGTACAATAAAACTACATTAAACTGTCACATAGGGCCGGTCAAGTAAAAACTACAATGTGCATTTCATGCTATTTGCATATCTTTAATGCACGGACGTGGATCATGTTAAGTGAATTTCATTATTTATAGGATTGGCCCCCGAAGTGACAAAGTGCAAAATGGCTATAATTCTAAGCCTGTTTGTCGTCGATACGTGCACTGGTGTTTGCAGTTTTTTTTTCTTCCAGTTTTTCAGCGTACGCCTTACGCAGTTGCAAAACGTGCTCGGAGGGTTTTTAAGCTCATCTCCCAGTCCTGTGTACCTGAATTGTGCAGAACATACTGCATGCTAACTTAGTCATGTACCTTACCAAGTTAGGTTCCGTAATGTGGGTGCCACTGCTATGTATTGCGGTACTGTGACGTCAGCCATTTCCTGCGAGAGGACCAGGCACTGTAAGAGCACTCTAACATCACTGTAACATGCAATGTAACGACACTGTAACGAAACTGTAACAGCAATGTAACAGGCACTGTAACGGTACTGTAACAGCACTGTAACGGAACTGTAACAGCACTGTAACGGGCACTGTAACAGGCACTGTAAGAGCATTCTAACAGCACTGTAACAGGCACTGTAACCACTGTCACGGGCACTGTAACGGCAATGTAAGAGCACTGTAACGGCACTGTAACAGGCACTGTAACGGCACTGTAAGAGCACTCTAACATCCCTGTAACAGGCACTGTTTTATCCCTGAACAAGAACTTGTTATTTTGCGGCCTTTTTGGCGCCGACCTGACGTACAGCAACACAACAAGACGTTACGTAACATTTAGGCACCTGTCTGAACATATCGCTGGACCAATACGTCAGAACACGACATTTTATAGCAAGCTGCCGCAAGAGATTATGTAAGGATTTATGACATTGCAACGGCGACACCAGCGTCACGTGTGGCGGTACAACGCATCATGCCGTGATCCGTTTACAGTGCGTGAGGTGTGAAACTGCTGTCGTGCAGGCAGCCACCCTCTTCCCTGACTCCAGCAGCACTCTCTACAGCAGTGTTTCTCTCAACCTTTGTGAGACCGCGGCCCCGTGAATTCTTTTTTCATAAGAGGAGGGCCCGGTCCAAACAGATTTACTCCTAAATACCTTTCCATTTTTTTATGTTCGTACATTAAACTAACATAAGTATTAATAATTATGGCATAATCACAAAGAGTATTCGTACACTTATGTATACGGTGTGGCATGTTGACAAATATAAAATTACATTTAAATTAGTTATCAATCACTGGACTAATGAAATCTTGTAGCATATTGTAGTTTCCTCAGGCCAACATCTGGGTC